>OGKA01000142.1_pt1 | contig 87546 bp, 57 predicted proteins | sample 1572211 | NCBI WGS metagenome assembly OGKA01 (sample SAMEA2582125, study PRJEB24529) | metagenome | biome: Human gut stool | place: China | collected 2011 | reverse complement strand
AGGTAGGCGCCTGCTTCGTTCGCGGCGAGCATGACTTCACCGGTAGAACAGGCTTGGTTGTTGGTGGTTGTGAGAGTTAACATGCGAGGATCATGGATCGCGCGGAGGCGCGGATTGGCTGCAAAACCACCGGCTGCCAAAACGATACCTTTAGTGGCACGGATGTAGAAGGGTTTGCCTTGTCTTTCGGCCATAACACCGAGTGCTCTGCCTTCATCAAACTGTTCACGAATGATCTTGACCAGCTTTGTATTGGTCATGATATCAACGCCAAGTTCTTTGGCTTTTGTGGAAAGCACGCGGATAAAACCTGTTCCCTTCGGTTCAGTGGCAAGGTGGGAACGAGGCCACAGGGCGCCGTAAACTTGCATGACGTCAGGACGGAACTTAAGACCCATGCTTTCGAGCCAATGCAGAGAGCCTAAAGCGTTAGAGCAAAGAATGCGGACCAACTCAGGATCGGCACGGCCGTCACCTCCCGCCAGAGTCTGTTCGATATGTTTTTCGATACTGTCTTCAATGCCCTGTTTCTTCTGGCGTTCGGGGTCAACAGCGTTGAAGTAGCCGCTGGAGATCATTGTGTTGCCGCCGATGAAAGCTAATTTTTCAATCACGGTAACTTTTGCACCGGCTTGTGCTGCGGAAACGGCTGCAGCAAGACCTGCACCGCCGGAACCGACAACGAGCACTTCGGTCGTTAAATCCCATTTATCAGGAACAAGATTTGACTTCTTTTCCTGTGCAAAAACGGAAGAAGCCAGAGAGGCGGCAGAAGCTGCGACACCGGCGGACAAAAGACCGCGGCGAGATACAGTAAATTTGCTCATATATTCTCCTTGGTTTGGATGACTGCCTGTAGTTCAGGCTATGTCATCATCGTAAGGAGAGCAGGCTTTTTCTCATATCCGATGAAGATCGGATGTGCAGATCATCAAAGACCAACCGCGGCATTTTCTCCTGCAATCCGACCGAAAACAAAAGCATCCAAAAGGCCGTTTCCGCCGACTCGGTTAGAGCCGTGAACGCCGGTTGTCACCTCCCCTGCCGCGTAAAGCCCTTTGATCGGTTCTCTTTCCTTAGAAAGAACCTGAGCCTTTTCATTGATCACGATGCCGCCCATGGTGTAATGGACGGCCATTCTTACGCGAGCGGCATAGAAAGGAGGCGTTTCAATCTTTTGCATCAGCATCCAAACCTCTCTGCCGTAAGGATCCTTTTTAGTCTCAACGGCTTGGTTGTATTCCTTAATGGTATTGACGAGATTTTCGGGAGGAACCTTCATTTTCTTGGCAAGCTCTGCCAAGTCATTGCTTTCAAAGTGCTCGCCTTCGATCTCTCCCAAGATTCCCGCCTGCTGGAAAAGAGAACTTAAATTTTGGAATCCGTTCTTATCGACAATCGAATACACGATCTTATTAGGCTGCTGAAGCACAGCATCACGCAGGTAATCTCTCGCTCCGTCTTCTGCTACAAATCTCTTTCCGCGGATATTGACTAACACATGCCGAGTCACATCAAGATGGTATCCGGAACGATGGGTATATCCGATGTCCGGCCCGAGATTGCACTGGATATATTCCATATCAGAGACTGCAGCGCCTGCTTTCTCCGCAATACCAATCATCTCGCCCGTTGCCGAGGAGGCGCCGGTAAATGTCATTCCTTCTAAGCGAGGATCCAATTTTGCGTAAAGGGCCTTATTGGCACTAAAGCCGCCGGAAGCAATAATGACAGCCTTATCGGCATAAAACTTTCGCAGCTGATTTTTAAATCGAGCTTCTACACCTACAACTCTTGAACCTTCCTTAATTAAAGCGACCACCTCAACATTCGTGAGAATCGGAATATCTTTTGCTCGGCACTGCTCTGACAAAGCTGCGACGTACCCTCTCCCGTGAGACACCGAAGGATAATGACCTCGAGGCCACAAGCCGCCATAAACCTGAAAGACACCCTTTTTGAATTTAACGCCAATACTTTCTAACCATTGAATGGTCTGATAGGAGCGATCCGTCAGAACTTTAACCAAAGCTGGATCGGCTTTGTCATGACCGGCTGCCAATGTCTGCTTATAAAACCATTCATTGGAATCTTCGATGCCTTGAAGTTTCTGATTCTTTTCATCAGGAGCATTAACAACACCGCTGGAAATTAAAGTGTTTCCGCCGATGATAGGCATCTTTTCGAGGATGACGGTTTTGGCTCCTTTGTCTTTGGCCGAAATAGCCGCCGACATCCCAGCGGCGCCTGAACCGATCACAATGACATCCACTTTATCCGGAAGCAGATCTTCTTTCTGAGCCTCGCCTTTTGACAGGGCAAAAGAACTTAGCGGCAACAAGCCCAGAGCCAAGAGGCTTTTTAAGAGGCGATTTCTTGTCCACATACTGTTCATATCATTAGCGAAGATTGAGGTTGCGCAGAAAATCAGCGATTTCTACAGCATTGATGAGATTGAGCTTCTTGCATGCGACACCACGATGCTGCTGGACAGTCTTCTCGGAGATCTTAAGGGTATCGGCAATCGTTTTATTCATCATGCCCTTGCCGACAAGAATTACCACGTCTTTTTCACGATCTGTCAGAGAATCAAAGCGCTTTCTGTCATAAGCAAGCTTTTCTGCCTGGAATTTCAAATCACTCGAAACTGTCAGAGCTTTTTCGACTGCTTCAATCAGTTCTTTTTCGGCCGGGGGTTTCAAAAAGAAATCAAATGCACCGTTTTTGAAAGCTTTGACTGCCATGTTGACGTCGCCATGACCGGTTAAGAAGATGATCGGTCGCTTGTTGTCTTTTGCGTTCAGTCGTTCTAAGAGTTCTAATCCGTCAATCCTCGGCATCCGAATATCAAAGATGAAGCATCCGTCAGCCGCAAGCGCTTCATAGTCATTTAGAAAAGCTTCGGGATCATTCCAAACACGGGTCCTCCATCCGAGTGACTCGAGAAAGAAAGCCAAGGATTGAGCCGTTTCTGCATTGTCATCCACAATGTAAATCATTCCGGTTGTCATTGATTTTCACCTATTTCTTTTACTGAATCAGCCTTAAGCAGACAAAGCTTCATGACTAAGTGACCTTCTGCGTTTCTTATGGCGCTCAAACAGCCTCCCTGCGATTCTGCCAAAGCCTTGCAGATCGAAAGACCCAATCCCAAGCCGTCCGTTTTTTGGCTGACTTTCGGGATAAAGATAGAGTTGACTAAATCCTCAGAGATTTCAGGTCCGTTATCTCGAATTTGGATGACTGCTTCTTGTTCTGACTCTTCCACAGTGATGCTGATTAAAGGCGCAGACTCATTTTTACAAGCTTCCAAGCTGTTCTTGAAAAGGTTATAGAGGACAAGATCACTTTCGAGCGGGTCGACTTCTACCACTATTACCTCAGAGCAACTCAAATTGAAACTTATTCCGGAGCCCTTGATCTGCTTGAACTTTTGGATGGATTTTTCCAAAAGAGCCAGAAGATTCACTCTAACCTTCTCTGCACTATGCTGCTTTGCATAGGCTCGCACTTTATTGACGATTTGAGCTGCTGTTTCGCTTTGATGAGTAATCCTCTGAAGCGTTTCCTGCAGGACTTCCGGATCCAAAGAAGCGCGCTCATTTCGAATTCTCAGTCCCCGGGAAAAGTTTGTAATCGCATTGATCGGCTGCTGGAGCTCGTGGGCAATCATCGATGATAACTGTCCGACAATACCTGCTCTCTCCATCGCTGAGATCTTTTCTTGTTCTGAGTTCACAAGCTGCTGAAGTTTCTGGGCTCTTTGCATAGAAGCCGTTAATTGAGCAGTACGTTTGCGAACCAGCCAAGAAACATAAATCGTATGAGCAAACAGCAAGAACAGAAAAATAAAAAAAGCCCCCAGCCACGGGCCATATTTACTTAAGAAATTCTTCCAGAAAGCTTTGTCCTTGTTTTCATCTTCAAGTGCAGACAACAGTGAGGCAATGGCGTCGTTGTTGCTCGGCGTCGACCATTCCATTAAACCTTGAAGTTTAGGCACCGTAGGCAAAACAGAACTGACTTTTAAGATGAGATTTCGCTCTTTTTCTGTAAGTTCTGAAGCCGGCTTAGATACAGCCATTACCCAGCCGGGATACAAACCTGTCGAGTGGCGGCAGCGAAGATCGCTGCTGTCACGCGGACTGATGACTTTTAAAGAGTCCGGAGTGATGTTGCCGTCACGCTCCATTCGCTCCAGAAGACAGGCGTCAATGATTCCTACGTCGCCTCTTCCTTCCAAGATCTCGTGTACAACCTTTTCAATCGGAGCACCGCTGAAGGAAACTTCCTTGGAGAAATGACCGGGACCGAAAATTCTTTGGAGTTCTCTTAAGCCGATCAGATAGCTCAATGATGAGGTCGGAGACATCCCTACGATTTTCTTGTCTTGCAGATCAGTTAACGAATTGATATCCGTCCGATCTTTCCGGGTAATGAAAGCGGCTCCGCTCGTATGAGAAGAGTCAATGGCCAAAGGATGTTTCATTGCAGCAACCGCCCAGGCCCCTGCCTCCGACAAGGCTGCGAAAGTCACCGCGTCCGTAATGAAAAAGAAGGCGGGATTATCTTTGGTCTTTTTAAGAAGGTCTTCCTTGGCAAGATAATTCAGTTCAAAGAACTCGTCGGATATTTCTTCGCGCAAGTGATCCAATGTAGTCGCTATCGTTTCGATCACACTTCTATCTTCTCCGATAACCTGGGCATCTAGAGTCACGGCATGTACACAGCTTATCCACGACCATATACAAGCTGCGGTGAACAGGATCGGGATTCTGGAGATTAAGGGATCGAAGATTCGGCTTGCGCCCATGACTGTCAAGGGTAGTTCTATTGGACGTAACTTTGCCACAGACGCAATCAGCGATCAATTGAGATAATTACTCAAGCTTCCACAGGCAGGGCTTATCCGACTTATGGCCAAGAGGACGTTTAAGGAAAAAGCTTGAACTGCATCAAGGGCTCTTGGAGTTTTCAGAGCAGTTCCTTGCCGACCGGCGGAGAGTCCAGCCATTCTCTGTCTTCTAAATTGCGTCGAGTGCTTGCTTGAGCTTTCTCAAACTTGTCTAAATGGAGTTTTCTACGTGTCCGACGAGATGCCGGAATGTCCGAGTCTTTATCCTCCTTAGACTTGATATCCTCTAACGTGTTTTGCAGCGATGTCTTCATTTCCGCCCTCCATCCTTTAAAGCTCGTTTTGGCAGTGACCGGGAAATGTGGCCGACGGAAAGCGAGGTAGAACATTAAGAAGATCTCGCCCTCCTCGGCCTCTTTACTAAACCCTATTACAGTTCTGTTTTCTTTCTAGTAAAGCTTGTATTCCTTAGGTTTGAACTTGCAGGGCGTTCCGTCGGTTAAGTAGATGATCTTCTCGTTCACATCGATCACCATAGACCAAACAGAACTATGTCGGTGGTAAATCGGTAGTGTTTCGTCATCATGTCTGCAAACGCCGTCGGGATAACCGGCATGGTCAGACAAGATTTCGAAAATCTTTTCTACCGACAGCTTGTCCTCTTTCTTGACCAACCTTCTGGCTCGATCGAGTCTAATGAACGTTGAGTTGTAAGAATAGTTCTTGGCTTCGGGACCAAGAATCATTTTTAAGGACAGCCAGTGATTGCTGTGGCAGCAAGGTTCTCCATCTGACAAAAGAATATCTAAGTCATCTGGAGCGTACTCAATGAAAAAAAGCAAACCGTCGGCTCCTGCGAGACCCACGCAGGCGCTCCCGGCTCTATTGGCTTTAGCGATTGCATCAATAGCTTTGGGAATCGTTCTGCAAGATAAGGCACCACGTAGAAGGACTTGAAGCGGAACGCCAAGTTTTCCTTTCTTCACAGACATGGCGTTCATTGAGAGTGCGATTCCGCATTCGTTCAATCCTTTTCCGCCGACAAGGCCTGCTTCAGTGATAATTATTGCTTTAGCAAATGGTTTCTGTTCAACTTCCAAAAGTACGGTGGTTCCGTACCCCATGCTCCACCAATCCCAGTTTTGAGCCAAAAGCGTATGGCCGTTTTCGCTGGCTTCTGGCGGCACGCCGATCGTCGTGCAGGCGTCTTCAGCAACGTCCGCCTTCGCAAACATGATTTCAGAGCGACAATTAAGCGTGAGGATAGTGTTGAAATCAAGACCGGCACCGTCTGCGATTCCTTGCATCTCTTCAACAAGATCCGGACGATATTTTTCTATTTCTTTGCGATAAGGTTTAGAGAGTTCATAAGCTTTGTCCCAGGTAATGAAGGCTTCTTTTTCAAAAAGAACTTTGTACTCCTCTATTACTTTGCGAATCCTTTCCTTTGCTTGAGATCCGTACTGAAACCCTCTTTCATATGGCGTTCCGGATACTTTGATGTATTGGTGCATATTAGCCTCTCCTTGGCTTCTGGCAGTTTTTAGTCCAAGGCTTAATTATTCCTTCTCTACCAATGTTCCGTCTACGGTATTTGTTCGTAAGCTAATTGGACTTGTTCTCCTTAGAGAGATCAGTTGTTGGAAATGAAATGGCTGCACGCTGAACTTTTTAGCAGAACATATAGATCCCCTAGCTAACTTACGTGACTAGCGAAATCGGCAGTCCCTGTGAAATAATTTCATCTGCTTCAATTCTTCTTTATATTGGAGAATTAAAACAAATGATCGGAGCGTAGCTCAGCCCGGTAGAGCGCTGCGTTTGGGACGCAGTGGTCGCAAGTTCGAATCCTGCCGCTCCGACCAATTTCTCTTTTTTTACTTTCGAGCCTTAAATCTTTCTAACCTCTAAACCTTAACTAACTTTCCTTTAGAAAAATCAGGCCATCAATTAATCCTGCTTTCACAGTTCCTGCTCTTTAGAGAGAAATCCTATACTTTTTTCGTTGAACTCGAGCAACAGACAATCAACACAATGCAAAATTTATTAAGGTTTCTTGTGAAAAACTTAATGCTACTTTCCGCCGAGACTCATTATCTTTGTCTCTGTTTTCAAGTCACGCGCCTCCTTCAATCACTGATTTGATAATAATTTTTAATCCATATTTATTTTTTAGAGCTAAAGAGAAACCCACAATCTTTAAGTATTAATTTAAATACGGCACCAACGGACGTCGCGGGATTATTCTCGTAAAAGTAAAAACCATAAATTTGATTCCTGCGACCATGATCTTCACAATCTCTGGCTATTGCTTCTGAATTTTTTATTGCTTGTAGAAAATCCTCAAATGTCAAGGTGTTTAATACGGAAATAAAATTATCGCGGTGCTTAAATTGATGTAAATTCTCAAAGTCTTTATTGAATACTCTATTTATTTCTTTCAAATATTGTTTTCGATCTGTAAAGGAGCTTCTCAAGCATTTTTTATGCAAAAGAAGCCAAAGTTCGAAACAAAAATTAGAATAAGCCGGATGGTAATTCACACCTTTTATTGTGTTGGCCTCTTTTAATCTTCTAAATGTATCGTTTCGACTTTTCAGATGACACGGTGCCGAACTCTCAAAGTCAAAAAAGTGAAAAATATCTTCTCCGCCGAAAATTACGGAGCTTTTAACCATAGCTACGGGATCTTTTTGGACCTTTATATCAAAACAGACGTTAAAGCATAAATTTGCACTGTCGTTAATCTGTTTCTGAAGCCACTCCAAGTACCATTTTTCAGTTTCTCCCTCAACAGAAAAATAGTATTTTTTGGTTTGTTTTCTTCTTGTTCTTAAAACCATTATCACTTCCCAGCCAACTCAGAAATGAGATCAGTAAAATCTGCCCTAGAAATTGCTCCATAACGATCCACGAAGTAATTCTTCATATAATCGTCTGTCTTCCGAACCCCTCCGCTTCCGCTCGTTCCGAAATCAGATAAAGAATAGATGGTACTACTATTGTTTTCTTCTCGATCAACAAATTTAATTTCATCTCTTCGGAAGAGATTGGCATTTAAGAAAATAGGATTATGGGTATTAAAGATAAGTTGCGCCCCATTCTTATTAATCTCCTCATTATGAAAAACATTAATTAAGCTCATGATTGCCATAGGGTGAATTGAGGCATCGAATTCATCAATGAATAGAACTGATCCGGTTTTTATGGCGGATAGAATTAAAGGAAACATATGCATGAACCTAACAGTTCCATAGGACTCATAAATTTCCGAATTGATTGCGGTTCGTGCACCTTTTACGTCCTTAACAACTGAGAAAAGAACGTTCTTCTCCTTGTCTGCACCGTCACTATCAAAAGAGAAGGATAAAGATTTTGATCCGATTGCTTTAGCTGCAGAACTCAGAAGTTCCAATATAAATTGATTGGATTCAGAATTTGCTCCCCCTCCGACTCGGACATTTTCTGAATGATAAAGAATACGAAGATCATTTCTAAACCATGAAAGAACTTTATTAGCAACACCCGGACTAACAATATTTTTAAATCCATTCGATAAAAAAAGCTCCTTCGGATGCAATCCTTCCTTAGAAAGCTGATTTATTAGCTTTCTACCTTCCTCAGTTTTCATTCTTGCATTCGAATGTTTATTTTTTGATACTTCGATATTGTCTTTTCTTCTTTCAAAGATTGGTTTTTCATTAATTTTGAGCGCCTCATAAGAGACAAATCTCTCAAATGATTTATCTAAGAATTCTCCGAGCTCCAACTCTAAATCGTAATCGATCTTGAGTTCCTCAGTTAAAAAAGTTATACCAAGCGATACCGGCTTTTCTTTATTCAAGGAAGAATTAGGAACAAGCGAAAGCAAAGAAGCCGATGGATTTAGGCTGCTTACAGAGGAACTATCTAAAATATTTCCTCTCAATACTACATTTCTAAGAAAATCTACCGCGCAGATAATATTTGACTTACCGGAAGCGTTAGGCCCATATATTACGGATGAGCACAAAGCCCTCTGCTCCTTTCTGATTCCCGTAATCTTCTTTTTTAAGAGACTGTACTCTAAATCCGTTTGCTTAGGGGTCGGTACCATCGAAAAGACCGTTGGGTCCTCAAAGGATTTAAAGTTTTCAAGCCTAAACTCGAGAAGCATATCAACTCCACATTTTCAATAGTTCTACGCAATTAATAAAAGCACTTTAAGCATCCACAAAAAGCAATAAAACGACAGTGCTAGGCTTGATAATAGCGAAATCTCATAGATTTATGTAGCAATTTTGCAGAATTTTTGCAAAATAGGAACAATTTAATGCCGCTTTTATCATTGATTGAAACTATAGAAAAATCGATTTATCGAGGCGAAAGACCCCACAACTGACTCAGCATCAGCATTTATGGTGAGCTCTCAACCTCTCAGACAAAACATCTGAGTGAGCTATTGGAAGGATTTCATTCATTTGCAAGTCAGTTACCCAAGAAACTCCTTTCTTATAAACACTTTCTCGAATGTTCTAGCTGAATGCCAACTTCTTGGTATCCGTTTTTCTATACTTCCTTTATTACCTCAATAACAAAGGAGATATTCATATGACCACACGTCGCAACTTTGTTTCAGGCTGCTTAGCTGCAAGTCTGACACCATCTTTTGCTTTTGCTGCCGCTAATGGCAATGCTTCCGATTTTGACATGAAGCAATATCTCAATGAACTCAAGGAGTTAGTATCTATTGACTCAAAATCCGGACACGTTGAAGGCGCTAACAAAATAGCTGACATCCTAGAAAAACGTTTCAAATCGATCGGATGGACAGTGACTACAAGAGACTGCGCCGGAAGAGGCAAAGCATTAATTGCTACCAATACACCTAATCAAGATCATTACGATGTGGTGCTTTCTGTCCACTCTGATACTGTTCAGCCGGTCGGGAACGCTCAAAAGTATCCTCTGACGATTAAGGACAATATTGCTCATGGTGCCGGCGTCGCCGACGATAAAAGTTCCCTAAATGCAGTCTGGTGGATTTGCAAGAAGATCCCGCCGGAAGCCATGAAAAAACTCAACATAGCGGTAATCGTCAACCCCGGAGAAGAATCCGGATCTCCAGCCTCCCGTGCCTTCATGGATGAACAAGCCAAGAAAACCGATATTGCATTGGTTTACGAACCCGGCAGACCGGGCAACGGATTTGTCCGTTCTCGCAAGGGCTCTATGTTCCTGACGATCAACTTCCACGGAAGACCCGCTCATGCAGGAAACAATCCGCAAGATGGGAGAAATGCGATAGAAGCCATTCCTGAAATCAAAGCGATTGCCTCTGAATACAAGGACGTCACTTTGAACGCTGACGTTGTCAAAGGCGGAACGACACCCAACACTATCGCTGAAGACGCAACCGTCGTATTTGATTTCCGTTTCTTCAACGATCAAACACGCGATGCCGTGTTGGACAAGATTGAAGCACTTTGCAAACGAGGTTTTGCACCTGACGTGACGTCTGAGCTGAAGTATGTTGCTAAGAGCTCTGCTCTATCGCATACGGAAAAATCTCAGAAATTAATTGAACTGGTGGATCAGGCATCCAAAGATCTGAACCAGCCTGCTCCAAAATGGATGGATGTCGGCGGCGCTTCCGACGGCAACCGTTTCTCCGGAGGCGGAGCAGCGGTTGCTTGCGCCATGGGTGTAGTCGGCGGAGATTTACATAATCCTGAAAAAGAATGGTCAGATCTATCTACTGTCAAACCTAGAATTGAACTCGGCCGTAAAGTCTTGGAACTTATCGCTAAGAATAAGGCTAATTAAGCAAAGACAAATGTGCGTCCTAAAAGGACGCACGAGAGCATTAAGACAGAGCCGGTAGATCTCAAAAACTTTGGTTTTAGATCAATTCACCGCTCTAATGATTTGGTTGAGAGATTCAGAGCGAAACTATTTCTTCCAGTCGAAGTATTCACAAACGGTATTCCAAGCAACCTCCTGGAGGAAATGTGCCGTCTTTTCTTCAACTTGCTCAATTCCGTAGTATTTCAGTCCGACAGGCGAACGATGGTACATGCTCGCAAAGACAACGCAGGCCTCTAAGTAAGTGCCTTCAGGCGAAGGGTGTGTTTTATCCGCACGGTAGAGCTCTAACTTCGGATCTTGCTTGATCGCTTCGGCAAAAGCCAAACCAACCGGAATTACCATTGCATCGGCTTCGTTGCCGACTTTTGTTGTGGCATCTGCCAATTGCTGGGTCATTTCAGGCTTGTTCTTTCTTGCCCAAGTCATCATGATCAAAGGTTGGATGCCAAAACACTGCAGATCGTATGCATGCTGTTTTGCATACTTCTCAAAGATTTCTTTGCGCTGCGGATGGATCGGACCGGTGCTGTTGTCCTGAAGAATGACAGCGTCAAAAACCTTTTCTTTCCTGAAGTCAAACTTCTTGATTTTGCCGCCGTCGCTGTGGTCGACATAAGTAGAAGCCATTCCGGAAGGACGCACCAGTTCCCAGACATTGAACCAACCGAGGTCAGCCGCACCGATGGTCACCATACGGTTGCGTCTGACTTTGATTCCGGCAGCTTTTGCCAGACCGTTAACAGCGCCGGCAAGACCGCTCGAATAATATGTATAGGAATTGCCCACGAACATATAGCTGTGCGGGGCTTCAATGGAAGTAACCTTAGGCTTTACAGAGCACTCCAGAGATTGAGCAGCAAAAGGCAGAGAGCAAGCAACGATCAAACCGGTGAGAGCAAGGAATTTTTTCATAGTCATTCTCGATTGAGGGATTTGAGAATTTCATTTTTTCACCGACTATCGACATATCCAATGCATTCTAGGCAAAACAATTTTGCTAATTACGCAAAATGTCGGCGTGGAAATCTAATGTGAGAGTAGGACTTAATGAGAATTACTTTTTGGAGAGCTCCCAATTAAGAAGTCCTTATCTAATAACTTATTATCTTAATAAAAAAATACCCCTTATTATCCAAAACTAGAACCAAGGTATTATTTTCTTTTTTTAGCTGCCTTCATAGACTGTAGCTGTTATTTTCCAAGGAGATAATATGAAAAGCTTTAAATTAGCTACGGTTACACTTTTAGTCGCGGCGGCAGCTTTATCAACTTCTGCCTTTGCTAAAGACGGAACCTACACTGCTCAGGAAGTAGGTAGAAACGGAGCCGTCAAAGTACAGGTCATCGTAAAGGGCAATAAGATCGAATCCGTTAAGGTTTTGGATTGGTCCGAAACGCATCCCGTTGCCGATTTAACTCAGACTCAATTGATTCCTGAAATCGTCAAATATCAGACAACAAACGTCAACAACATCTCCGGTGCAACGCTCTCCAGCTTTGCCATTAAGGCAGCAGTTAACAAGTGCCTGAAGGAAGCCGGCTTAGATGTTAAACAGTTCCAGAAGCCCGCTCCTAAACCCGCTCATTACAATGACACCGTTACTGAAGACACCAATATCGTGATTGTAGGTGCCGGAGGTGCTGGTCTTTCCGCTGCTGTTGCAGCGGCTGAATCCGGCAAGAAAGTTATTCTTCTTGAGAAGAACGGATTTGCCGGCGGAAATACTTCCGTATCCGGCGGCTGCTTCAACGTTGCCAATCGCAACCAAGACCATCTGACGATGTCTGAAGGACAGAAGAAGATTGTCGAAGGCATCATCAACCAAAAACCACTGAATCCGCTTCACGCCGAATTAATTAATAAAGTTAAAGACCAATGGACTAAATACAAAGAAAGCGGTTCAAACAAACTCTTCGATTCTCCAGAACTGCACGCTCTGCAGACATGGAAGTCAGGGGACAACCAGGCAAACCTCAACCTCGTCTACACCTTAACCAAGAACGTCTCCGGCACAATGGACCAGCTCTCCAAGATGGGCTTTGTCTGGCGGGGAAAGGCCAACCAGTTCGTCGGCGCCCTTTGGCCGAGATCAAACCGAGCCGAAAACTTCAAGTCCGGCGTCGGTTATGTTGACACCTACTTAGCCTACATCAAGGAAAAAGGACTCCCGGTCACTTTGATGCTCAACACAGCGGCTGATGACCTCATTGTTAAAGGCGGCAAAGTCATAGGTGTTCTAGCTCAAAACAAAAACGGCAGAAAATACGTCATCAACGCAAATGACGGCGTCATTCTGACAACCGGCGGTTTCAGCGCTAACGTTAAGATGCGTAACGAGTATGACGAACTTTGGGGCAAAAAACTCGGTAAGAATACTCCGACAACCAACCTTCCCTCTGCTACCGGCGACGGTATTAATTTAGCCAAGAAGGCCGGCGCTCATTTAACTCAGATGGGCTGGATCCAGTTGTTCCCTGCCGGTGATCCGAAGACTGGCGCAACAAGCTTCAAACTCGGCGAGAACTCCTGCATTTATGTAAACCGTGACGGCAAACGCTACGTGAATGAGTCCGAACGCCGCGACGTTCTTGCAAAAGCCAATCTAGCTCAGAAAGATCAGCTCTTCTTCGTGATTTCTTCCGCCAAGCGTGCTCTCGTTGATAAAGACGGCCGCAATGCTTACGGTGTGAAAGTCGAAGACATTCTTTCTTCGGGTAAATCCTTCAAAGCCGATACCCTTGAAGAACTGGCTCAAAAAGCCGGGATCAATGGTAAGAACTTAGTCGAGACTGTTAAGAAGTGGAATGAATTCTGCAAGAAAGGTACCGGTGACGAAATGGGACGTCCGACCTGTATGGATGACCATCGTCTTGACGAGGGCGGCCCGTACTATGCGACGCTTATGACTCCTTCTGTTCACCACACCATGGGCGGCGTTCAAATCAATGAAAAAGCCCAGGTTATTAATAACAGCGGCAAAGTCATCCCCGGTCTGTATGCTGCAGGTGAAATCACCGGCGGCATCCACGGAACCAACCGCGTCGGTTGCAATGCGGTTCCCGACGCTCTGACATTCGGCAGAATCGCAGGCTTAGCCGCTGCCGGCAAATAAACACTGACTGAAGATTGTTAGATCAGGCGGAGTACCTTCCCGGTACTTCGCCTTTAATTTTTAGCGGCTTGGCGACCGGCTATGCGTCCGAAGACAATGGCGTCGGCCAATCCGTTTGCGCCAAGACGATTTTTACCGTGGACATTCCCTGTAATCGTTCCGGCAGCATATAAGTCTTCAATCGGCTGATTCTTCTTATTTAGAACGCGGGCTTTCTCATCAATGGCAATGCCCCCTTCCGTGTAATGGACGGTCATGCCTGCATAACAAGCCCAAAAAGGGGGATGGGCAATCGGGAGCGTTAAGGAATGAATTTTCTTGCCCAAACGATCCTTACCCAACCTAACCCCTTCGTTGTAGTCTTCAACGGTGCGGATCAGATTATCGGCAGGAACACCCATTTTGTCGGCAAGCTCTCTAAGCGTTTCGCCTTTCCAAGCCTCCCCTCCTTCAATTGCCTTTACAGCTTCTTTCTGCACTAAGATCCCCGCCCTTCTAAACCCTTCGTCGTCGATAATGATGAATCCATACTTTTCAGGCAGCGAGAGAACGGCGTCTCTGAACTCATCTCTGGGACTATCTTCACGGATAAACCGTTCTCCGTTTTTATTCACGAAAATGAAATGAGAGACATCATTATGAAAACGGACACGATATTTTTTACCCGGAGGGCAACCCGGCAAACACTGAATAAATTCTAGATTGACGAGTTTTGCTCCGACTTTTTCTGCTGCCAGCATGGCAAGCCCATTAGAACCGGGCGCATTGTTAGTCGTCAGCCCTTTGAGTTTCGGCGAGATCTTCTGTATTAAATCCGGATTAGCTGCAAAGCTTCCGGCCGCAAGCACCACTCCTCTGCGCGCATAAAACTGCTTATATTCATTTCCGCAATAAGCCCCGACACCAATGACTTTATTGTCTTTAGTCAATACTTCTCGAACTTCGCATTTAACCTTTAGTTCGACCCTCCGCTTTACACAAGCATCCGCCAAGGTTCGAATGTATCCTTGTCCGAGAGGCAAGACTGGAATGTGGGCTCTGGGCCAATGGGCGCCATAAAGTTCAAAAACTCGAGGCTGAAAATGCATACCTAATTTTTCCAGCCATTCGAGCGACTCCTGCGCCTCTGTCACCATTGTTCTCACCAATTTAGGATCTCCTAAACGGCCGCCGAGTTCATAAGTTTGCTGAACATGCAACTCTACAGAGTCAGTAATTCCCTGTTTTTCTTGACGTTTTTTATCTACCGAGGCATAAAAGCCGCCGGAGATTAAAGTATTTCCTCCGATTTCCGGCTGACTTTCCAATAGAAGCACAGAAGCGCCGTTATCAGCAGCTTCCACGGCCGCTGATAATCCGGCCGCACCTGCTCCGACAACGATTACATCCCAAGATTTACCTTTACTGAAGATGTTTTCAATAAAACCGGCGTAGGAAGGTCCGGGAAGGATCGTTAAGAGAAAAGCGGAAAACAACCTCCTTCTATTCATCTCCAGTAACCCTCCCGATGTCGAGTAAAAATGCACTCGCATCCAAGGCTGAGCGAAGTCCGAGCTTATGCATCGCATTACCTCGATGGATTTTGACGGTTTGCTCAGCAATATTTAGCTCATTAGCGATCTGTTTATTAAGTTTGCCTGTAGCGACTTCCCGAAGCACCTCTTTTTCTCTATCCGTCAGGCGTTCAAATTTATTGATTTTTTCTTGAATAAGTGCTTTCGACAACCGTAATTCCTTGTTCTGTTGCAGATGAACTTTAACCACTTCAAGAAGCTTTTCAGGCTTAGCCGGTTTTTGAAGAAAATCTACTGCGCCGTTTTTTAGAGCCATTACAGCTGCATCCACGGTCCCGTGACCTGTTAAAAATATAATCGGCAGATCACTGCCTTTCTCCTGCAAACAACGTTGGAGCTGAAGACCGCTCATTTCCAGCATTCGGAGATCCAGAATAATACAGCCCGGAACGGTCAAATCATCTTTAGCTAAAAATTCTTCTGCTGAGGAATAGGCCGCAGCCGGAATTCCTGCAAGCTTAAAAATAAAAAGCTCTGAGTTTCTAACCGTTTCTTCGTCATCCACGATTCTTACTAGGGCTTCCACTCTAAATCTCCTTATTAGCTTTAGGCAAATGGAGCGTCACGATCAAGCCTTTGGAATTATTCGGCTTAAAGGTTAATTTGCCTCCATGGTTTTCTGCGATAAGACGGCAGATTGAAAGTCCCAAACCTAAGCCGTCTGAAAGGCTCTTGGCGGGATGCGAAAGCCGACTTAATAATTTATCTGAAATCACTTGGCCATGATCAGATACACTTAACAGCCATTCGTTTGCTTCTTCCGACAATTGGACGCTTATTAACTTTTCTCGGCTGTCCTTGCTGGCTGCAGCGGCATTTTTGAGCAGGTTCACAATCAGCAATTCAAGTTCAAGAGCGTCGGCAAGAGCATCAGCTTTACCGGGAGCTTTTACCTCGACATCTATTCCTGAAGATAGAGACGATCTTCTAAATGAAACCAACGCCCGATCTACTATCTCGGATAAGTTTTCTTGCTTAACTTCGTGGTGCTGCCGTTTTGCGTAGGTTCTGACTCTTTGAATGATTTTTGAAAGTCGATCTGCCTGCGTTGAAATTTCTGACAGCGCTTCCTGCATTAATGGATCTTCGCGTTTTCCTTTCAAATAAAGCTTTAGGCCGTCGGCATAATTAATTAGAGACGCGATCGGCTGATGGGCTTCGTGAGCAAACATCGCAGACAGTTCACTCACAACGCCGGCTTTTTCTAACTGGAAGAGATTTTCTCTGCTCTCGCGAGCCTCTTTTTCGGCTTTGTCTTTTTCCTTCAGTGCAATAGTCAGATCTCGGGTTCTGATGCTGACGATTCTTCTCACGGAAGCCGTATAAAGAAGAATTAAGATCAATAGAGCAGCGAAGCCATATAAATAATGACGGTATCGTTTTGCAAATCCTATGAATCCGGTTTCTTTTAAGTACTCATAGGGTCCGATTTCCAGAGAACGGTATAAAGAGGAAACCGGCGTAAAGTCGCTGGCAAAGCCCCAACTGTCTCCACCTCTCGTCCGATCCATGGTAAGCAGTCCCACTGACACTGTCTTAACTAAATTCGAGTCTGCTTTAGGTAAGGAAGCAAAGACAACATCCGGATATAGGTCTGTGGACACTTTGCATGAAATTAAAGAGTCATTCTTAGGGTTTAGTACTCTTAGGGCTCCTTTTGCTATTGTCCCTTCCCTCTCGAATTGCTCCAGATCACAAGTCTTGAGTATCCCAACGTCAACCTGCTTATTGAGCACCATAGAGGCGACGTCCGGTATCCCATAACCCGTATAGGTAATAACTGAAAACAATCTTTTAGGATCTAAGTTTTGAAGAAGCAGTTCTCCTAGCGCAATAATCCAGCCATCGAAGGAATTTGAGTCCGTCGCAGCAACGGAAACCCTAACCAAATCGGAAAGAGTATTAAACCGAGAATCGTTCGCACGAACCACAAATACAGAGCCTACAGATTTAGAAGGATCTTTGGCTCCTTGAGGATGGCGTGTTGCAATATGGCGCGCGCCGGCAGATTCTGCCACATAGGCAAAGAATCCACTCGGAGCAATAAAGAAATCGAGTTCTCCTGCTTTAATCGCCTTTTGCAGGTTCTCGAACGACAACTCGACGGACTTGATTTCATATTGAGGAATCACCTTTCTCAAATGTTCCATCGTTGGCCCGAAGGTTTGAACATAAAACCAGGGGTCAATCGTATCTAAGATGCCAATAGTGATCGTCTTAGACCACACAGAAGTCGCACAAGCTGCGCCAAGGGCAATCAAGAATAAGAGTTTAGAAATTGACCTAAACACAACTTATCTCTAAAGGGGTTAAAAATTGAATCTCACTGAAAATAAAAGAATGAAGAATCAGGTCAGACAATATTTAACTGCTTCAGACTGTCTTGAATTCCACTAATCGACGAGTCGGAATTCGCTGAGCCCGAATCGTCTTGTATCCGAAACACATCGCACTAAAACATTCCTCGTCTTCTTTAATCCCCAAAAGCTCTCGAACTTCCCTGCTTCTTTTTGCGGCAGCGGTTGCATAACCGGCAAAACAACAACCGATATTCATCGTTTCTGCTACAAGATTGAAGTAAGTCAGATTAATCCCGCTCTCCACGCTGCCCCAAACTGCGGTTTTAGGTCCGACACTGAAAACAACCGATGGCGCATTGCGGAGAATAGGATCTTGCCCTGCACGATAACGCTCTAGGATGGAATCGATTTTGCTTGCATAACGTTTGCCGTAAACCGGATCGGTTCGACAGTCCCCGTCGAACCACTGTGCGATTAATTCCAAGAATTTTTTAGTCGTTTCCGGCTTTGTGATGATTAAACGCAAAAAACGGTTATTTCCACCCGAGGGCGCATACCCGACCACTTCAAGAATCTTTTCGAGATCGGATTGCTTCACCGGCTGAGAGGAAAAACTCCTATATGAACGTCTTTGTTTGAGGGCCTGAATGATTGTTTTTGAGGCTGAAGAAGAAGGCATTGATGTCTTCTCTAGATCGGCAGCCAAAATACCGTTGTGAATAGCGGCCCCTACCGGACAATATGCTGTGCATTGTCCACAGTCGTTGCAAAGATGCTCCCGTCCTTCGATCATTTTTGGACGACCATTATCAAGAATTAACAGGCGCTTCGGACAGACAAGAATACAGGTTCCGCAGCCGATGCAGTTGTCAGAACTCGTTGTGCAATGAGATGGCATGATGTTCTCGCTTGGGTTGAGTTTGGTTTTTCTTCTATGAGTGAAATTTTCTCATCAATTAGGCCAGGAATTCGGTTTTCGACCCGGCGTTTGAACCAACGGGATAAGTGTTTTATGGCCCGGGTATCTGTGAAAGAAAAAATGGCTCCTGACCACATATTGCCGATCAGAAGCCATTACAGGAGGTAAACCGATAAATTAATTTATTTTTTTAAAACTCATGGCAGAGACCCATGAACATAGATCGAGTGTTGACTCGTTCTACGGTACGTTTCCAAACCTTCTTAGATAACTTGGTGTTCTCAGATTTGCCATGAATATATCCGAGAGCACCATAAGCGTAAGTTCGTTTGGAAATCGGATATTTGTACCCGACCATCGCCTGGTAAACATCAGCCTTCGAATCATTAAAGTCGCGTTTAGCATGTGCATAGCCAAGCGTGCCGTTCAGCTCTCCGCCGAATAACTTGATTTTCGTTCCGAGTGTCACGGCGTTTGTATCGTAACCCTCAGCTGCTTTGCTGTCCTTGCTGTCGTATTTAGCAGCGGCAATAGCTTTGGCATCTCCCTGGCGAGGGGTTTTGATATTTTGTCCGTATTGGTACCCCAAATACATACGCACGTCACCGAAATCATATGTTCCGCCAATGTTGTAAGTTCTCTGATCTTTTAGGTCTTTACCGGCGGCCACTCCTGCATCTGTCTTGACAGCTGAATCGTTGTAGAACAAGTTGTCAAATGCTGCGATCAGCCTCAAGTTCTTATAACGATAGGTTGCACCGACTGCAATGTAGCGGTTCTTTTGAGATGAAACAACATCATCATCGTCAACACCATTGGAATACTGAGCATAGAGTTTGAACCCGCTGAGGTCCGGTGATTCATACTTAACCATGTTATTCAAGCGGGCAGCGATGTTACCTGCAAAGATTTTGGTCAAAGCGCCTTCTTTCCATGTAATACCGAACGGACTCATTCCCCCGACAATGCCGCCATGAGTACCTGCAGTCAGAGCACCGGTCCGACCAAATTCTATTGCACCGAACGGTGTTGCGACGCCCATATAACTGTCACGGTAGAAAGCAGTACCTGCCTCTTTTTCATCACCGTTGTCACTATCGAAGCCCTGCTCTAAGCGAAAATACACCTTGTAGCCTTTACCCAGATCTTCCTGACCTTCGAGGCCGAAGCGAGAGCCTTTTGTTATACCTGAAGCCATTTCGACAATGGTTTGACCATCAGATGCATGGTGAGCATAGACACCAGTATCTAATACTCCATAGAGCTTAACGCTCGAAGACGGAGCGGCTGCAATAGCAGCGCCCCAGGTTAAGGCGGACAAAACAAGAACTGCTGTTTTTGAAACTTTCATCTGAAACTCCCTGGTTAGTCATGTGAGATTTCAGATCATTCTGATGAGAGAATTTCAAAAGCGACAGGCAAATTCCAAAAGAACATTTTGCCTGTTATGCAAAGTAGTTCAACAAACCGAGGTGTGAATCTAAGCGTATAGAGAAAACAAAAAAATTCAAAAAATATGTTTAATGTTTATAAATGTATTCAAAGAGATAGATCTATTTTGAAGATCTTGCAAAAACGTTGTGCAAATTGTGTTACCTAATGTCAAATATCGATCTGAACCTTATTATTAGTTTTATCAAATACTCCAATTCCTTAATATTGCGTTCAGACAAATTAGACCAAAGTCATTAAAGGAGATAGCTCATCTTGACACATGCTTAACCTCAAGGAGGAGTGCCTTAACTTAATTCCCGCGTCTATCTGGCTTATCTCCTCGGGAACTTCGGATGTATTCGAAAAAAGGAGCCCGAAGGCTCCAAAAACTTCTCTAGTTTTAATAAAAATCACCTTAATGCTCTTTCAATAAAGACAAGAAGAAACTCTGAACTTCTCTTGGCCCGTTCCTTTTTCCAAGTTAGGAAACAAGTGTTTTTTGGACCACTTAGACCAAGAGAAAGTTTGAATAACTGCAGATCTACATGACAGGACAACCGATCGGCTTCATTTCTCGGTACTGTTCAACCTTAACCGGAATACCGGACCGACAAAATGCGCCTGCATAGTAGTCATTCAGCACTTTAACTGCGCCTGGTCGGGTCGGATCCACCGGAATCAGTCGATTAATGGCGGTTCCGCCTCCTCTCCTTCTCGCCACAGGCAGCGATTTACCATCAACTTCTCGGACCTCAACACCGCCTGCCCAGTGACCGTAGGCATGAGGCACACAAACCGTCATTTGGGCAACACCATCGTCACAGACCAGTACGCCTTCAGCAGTGACACCGTCCGGACTCGTTAATACCACTCTTTCCTTGTCTTTAAGGCCAAACTGCTGAGCCGTATTTTTGTTCATGTAAATGAAATTCTGCGGCGAGACTTGATTGCAGTGGTCAAAGAAACCGGAATAATTAGATCTTAGGATCGGTTTATAGGTAGACAAGACCAACGGATATTGATCTTTATCCCAATGCTTCTCCCACTGGTCGCCGTTAAAGAACTTCGGCTTCTCGTAGACCGGAATACCGGGATAGGCTTCTCCGCTGAAGCAATGTTTCTGAGTTGCGATGGCCGGATTAAAGATTTGAAGGAATTTGCCGCCGCCGTTTGCCAGGAAATCGCCGTTGTATTTATCCGATTTTTCATAGTAGCCCCCGCGAGAAAGCAGAGCTTCTACCTGAGCGCACTCCTCCGGTGTCAGCACGGTTTCCAGAGGTTTCATCGCACGAGGCAAAGCCGCTAATTCTCGGTCGGAATCCGCTACTTCAGGCAAATGTTCGCACTGTGAAGCAACGTTGCTCAGATAGTAGGCATACCAATCGTCAAATCGTTTCAGAGAGGCTTTCGTTCCGTCTTTCTTAGTGACTGCCTGTTCTCCGAAGCCCGGAAGATTCAATTTTTTCGCAACATCAAAAATAAATTCTTCCATGCAGATATGGCGGCCGTCTGCAGTCAAAGCGGTTCTCGGCGTGACAACAGGGACTCCGGCAACCACACATTGGTCAAAGTTACCCCATGTTCTGTCGCAGCCGTATTCTTCAAACATGACGCGATCCGGAATAATGTAATCGGCATTCCTGTTCGTCTCATTGACAAAAGCGTCAATCGCTACAAACAGAGGAAGCTTTTTAGTATCACGGAGAGCTTTTTCTGCTTCACAAGGCAATGAACTGGCACTGTAAACGGGGTTGCTGCGCCAATTAATCAGCGCTTTAGCTTGATAAGGCTCTTCATTGGCAATGGCTAGCAGTGCTTCTGCGGCATTAAGCCCCGTGTAGTCGGAAGCTAAAGGATGGTAGACGTGCTTGGCCGGATACGGATTTTCCTTGTTCTTAACGTGCTCGGCGTATTCGGTGGAGCTTTCATAGGGATAGTTCCTGCAAACACTCACCACGCCGTCCTGGCTCACGCCGCCCTGAAGATTTTCCAGGTCGTAGTTTCCGCTGAATCCCATGAAGGCGCCGTTGCCGTAAACCGCCCCGCCCTTTCGGTCATGAGAACCGGCCAGAGTATTCAAAATACAGATCAGCCAAGAACTCATCACAGAATCCCAGCCGTTGTTGCCGGTATTGGAGACGGCCACGACCTTGGTTCCGTGAGAAGTAAATTCTTTCGCTACCGCTTCGATGGTTTCGACCGGAACACCGCATACTTTAGAGAGGTATTTCAAGGAGTGTTCTTTGGCGCGTTCTTTCAAAAGCTGCAGAGCGGATTTATAACGGATGTTTTTAGGCACTGCATTTGTGAATACTCTGTCCACATAGAGTTCTGCTGGGCCGCTCTTTGATGCAGCCTGGAGAACGCCTTCCGAATAAACGACGCCGTCGCCCTTTTCGCCAAGTCCGAATTCTGAGGCGTCTGCCAAAGTGTTCGTTTCTGTATTAATGAGGTAAGAGGCATTAGACCAATTGATTTCGCCGTTCTTTTTAGCCGCAGCTTCATTCGGTGCGCTCAAGAATTTTTGATTTTCTTTGCCCGAATTCAGAATGACCTGAATCAAAGCAAGCAGGAATGCCGTATCTTCGCCCGGGCGGATGGGAACCCATTGCGCCCCTGTTCCGTTCGTCACGTTGCTTCTTAAGATCGGATCCACACAAACGTACTTGGCATTACGGTTTACACGTGCTTTGCTTAAGCCCGAACCCGTTCTGTTGATGCTGGCGCCGGAGCAGCCGGGCGCCGTACCGATGAAAATAGCGTACTCGAAATTATCCCAATCGACATCGCACATGCCCGCGCCGATCTCAGGCGCAAGACCCAGGGCATAACCGACACCGACGGGAGCGCCGCAATAACCGTGTTTTGTCGTGATGTTTACCGTACCGAAGCCTTGGCGCATAAATCTGCCGTAAAGGCTTCCGCGCATCGTATCTTCTTCATTAAATGTCGCAAATAACTGATTGCTCTTTACACCGAATTCAGGAACTCCGGGCACCACAGGCGTTTTTGTATCGCGAATGGCACGAAGTCCCTGGACTTCTCCTTCTCCGAACAAATTGCCTCCCTCGACAATTTCCTGCAGGGCTTGTTCATAAGGGATAGTGATCCAGCGGTCTTCTCCTCGTTTGCCGGCGCGTTTTAAGACTTTTAGAACGCGATAAGGATCATCGACGGAATCAAGTCCGCTAGCGCCTTTACCACAGGAAGTCGCTCTAAAGATTTTGCCGTTTTTTCCGAGGTAAAGCGCTTGATAAGCTTCCGCAACAGATGTTTTTAGAGGGAGCGGCGCACCGCCAGTCACAACTTCGCAGTAAGGATTGCCGGCGAGCCGGGTAATTTTGTCTGTGACTTCGTCTACGCGATATCGAAGTCCGCACATATTGTTGCAGGTAAAGCAGCGTGTAAAGCCCACCCTGACGCCGGGCTGCAGGGCAACACCTGCTCGATTGACTTTCAGTTCAGGTGCTGCGTGGTTGCCGAAATGATTTGCATTATTTGCCATGATACTTCCCCTTATCGCTGCCAGTTCTTGAAATCGGCCTGCAGCCACTTCTTATCTTCAAAGTTCTCGGGCAAACCAATGTAGAAAATATTCGGTTTTGTGCCGACGGACTGCAGCAGGACGTAGGTTTTATTGTTTTTTATCAATTGGTGTACTTCACTGTTTTCATCGTTCAGATCACCGAAATAGCGGGCACCTCCGATACAGCTTTCCACGCAAACGGGAAGCAAGCCCTCCTGCAGACGATGAATGCAGAAGTTGCATTTTTCGGGCGGATTTTTATGAGTCGGGTCCGGTTTTCTGGCGCCATAAGCGCAGGCCTTTGTACAGTTCATGCAATGAATACATTTGTCATAGTCAATCACGACGATGCCGTCCTCAGGACGCTTGTAGGTTGCCTTGACCGGACAGACTTTTACGCAGGTCGGATTCTCGCAGTGGTTGCATTGATTGGGAAGCGCGATCATGACAACGCCGTCGTCGTTTTTTAACGAGAGCTGGTTGACAACCGTACGTTCGCGGCCGGGGTCGGTTTGGTTTTCAATGCTGCAGTTCACCGTGCAGGACAAGCAGCCGGTACATCTTCTGACATCAAAAACCATGGCGTAATGTTTGCCCGACGTCTTAGCGAGCACAACTTGCGGGGAGACTGCTGTAAAAGCCGTGCCTGAGGCGATGAGTTTTAAGAGTGTTCTTCTGTCTAACATCGTGTTAATCCTAGAGATTCTTTTGTTCGGCTCCGCCTAAAGAAGCGGAGCCGAAGAGGCGTTTACTTGTTCTGACTCTGGACCTTGGCGTACCAGAGGTTGTGATTTTGTTTTGCCCAATTTTCGTCACACTTGCCGCTCAGCATGTTTTCCATGCCGCCTTCGCTCATCACGGCGCCCATGTAGATGTGAACCACGGAGAAAGCTCCGAGAATGATGGCGCTGCAAATGTGGATGATGAGAGCCAGGAGTGCGCCGTTCTTAGAGAGCGCTCCGAAGATTCCGGGGAACAAAAGGAGCAAACCTGTTGCCACCAGCGCAAGACCGAAAATTGTGAAAGTCCAGAAGAAAGCTTTCTCACCGGCGTTAGCAAACCCTGCATCAGGATGCTTGGCTTTGCCGCCTAGATTGATGTATCCGCCGAGCGCAAGGAACCATTTGCCGTCACAGCTTTCGGGAAGCTGATTTTTGCTCCATTTCACCATGAGAATCACCGCAGCAATGATGAACGGAATGGCAAAAATGTTATGGAACAAAACGCTGGCGTATACGAGGCTGTGGAAATGGGCTGGTGTCATCATAGGAGCGAGCCAGACTTTACCGGCGCCGATCACGAATCCGGACAGAATCAGGATGATGCAGGGAACCGCAACGCACCAATGAAGGACGACATCTCCCACAGACCAGCGCTGAACCAACTTCCCGGAAAAACCTTCGGAGAGCTTTGCGCGGCCGTTAATTAAGACGAAAACCGCAAAGAGGACAGCAACTGCAACAACAGAAGCGAAGATTAGGTTGGAGATCATTTCGGCAGACTGCAAAAAGCCGAGATAACCGGAAGAGACCGAATTCGGGTCATACGTAGACATCAGCAGACCCGCATTATCGGTATAACCCAAATACTGAGGGATGTCTCTTTGAATCTGGTGTTCAACCACCGGAGACCAAAATTCAGGCTGTTTGACCGCTGTCTCTTGGGCGATAGCCGTTGTCGACATGACGGAAGCAAATAAGGCTAAAAATTTGTTCATGATATTTTTTCCTTGGAATGCGGGCAAAAGTTAGACGGCTTGGGTTCGGCGAAGCTCAGCCTTCAGCGCTGCAGAGGCTTCCTTCCAAAAGTCTTGACTAGTGTTCTCTGCAATCGCGTCCAGAAACGGCTCGAACCATTTGTCAAAATGCTCTGCGCGGAAAGCATCCGACAAACCTTGAATATCTTTGAGCAGCTGCTCTTGGTTCCCCTTTCCGCGCACTTCATCAAAGAGCGCATCAAGGAAATAAAGAAACTCAAGTTCATTGCCGAAAAAATCCGGCAGCTCATTCAACAGAGAAGCACTGGAGAGGCCTGCGGCAGCGTAAAAATTCGCTACGTCTTCTGCTACCGGTCCGTTGAGCTTTCTCGACCCCGTCACCCAGGCTGATTCATAGGGGACGACGATTAAGCGGTAAGGACCGATGCAGAGCCGATTGAATTCCGCCTCCGTCTCCTCCGGGTGCTGGGCCGCTTCTTTCGCTTCCTCAGCAAGAGCGGGATAGCCGCTGCTTTGTGCCCAAAGCTGTAGGTTCGAGTAAGTCGAAGGGAGACCGGGCTTCAAAAATAAATCTTTGAAAACCTCAAGCGTCTTCTTTTGCCCGTTAGATGTCATTTTCTTTCTCGGATGATGATCATGTTGGGTTTATTGGGGCCGTCGGAATAGCCGATACCCTGTTTAGAAGCGGAGGCTTTCTGCGCCAGCACCTGAGTGACGTTGCCGACCTGCAGACATTTGACAGGGCAGCCGTCGACACAGGCCGGATTGAGACCGGCGTCTAAGAGTTCAACGCAAAGATTGCACTTGGCTGCTTTGCCGTCGATCTTGCTGATCGTAATCGCGTCATACGGGCAGGCTTCTTTGCATAAACCGCAGGAAGTGCACTTATTTCTATCCAAAACTACAATCCCGTCAGGGCGCTTTGTGAAAGCAGCTGCCGGACAAACTGCCAGACAGGTCGGGTTCGAGCAGTGCATGCAGGCGTGAGAGAACCAAACGTCTCTGACGCGGCCGTCTGCGGACGTCACTTCATAGAGGTCCACTTTGCGGAAGCGGACATCCTCGGGCAGTTCGTTATGAATCTGACAGGCAACAGAGCAGCCGCCGCAACCGACACAGTTTTCCTGTCTGAAAATGAAACCTTTTTGAAATTTGTTGCTCATTTCTAACTCCTATGCCTTGCTAAGGTTCACTCTGGTTGAGTGGTAAGCAGAACAGCCACCCATGTCCGTCAGCTTTCCGGTTGTCAAAGAATTGGTATTGGTGTTTTGACCGTAAGGGTTGGTGCTTCTCCAATTGCACTTGGCCGTACGAACCACCCCCGGAGCGACGCGTGTCGTCACTCGAGCTACAAAGAAGGCCTCGCCTCTCTGATTGTTCAGGCGAACTTTGTCTCCGGACTTAATGCCTAAGCGTTTTGCGTCTTCCGGATTGACTTCGCATTCATAAGCGTTGTAAGCGCGAATGTATTTAACGTTATAGAAAGAAGAATTAACGCGCTGCGGGATGCCGGGAGAAAGAAGACGGAACGGCAGGTTCTTTTCTTCTTCGGGCATTTCTTCTTCGCACAGAGCCAGATCGATCACCGGATCAAATCCCGCTTTCTTCATAATGTTGGAATAAAGCTCGATCTTGCCGGATTCCGTTTCTGCCTTACCGCCGGAGCGAACCGGGACGCTTTCGGGCATATCGAGATGAATGAACTTTTCTTTTTCCAGACGTTCAAGCGTGATGCCCTGATACCACGGAGTTTCTGTCTGCAGGAACTGACGGATGATGTCTTTCGGTGTATCGCGGAAAGCCTGATCCTTGAAGCCCATTCTTCTGCCCCATTCGGCAAAGAAGTCCCAATTCGGCTCGGATTCTCCGACCGGTTCAATCACTTTCTCGCAGATCTGAACATACCAGGAGTGGTAGTCGCCGATGATGTCGTCGGTTTCGAACTGGGTAGAAGCCGGGAGGATCAAGTCGCAGTATTCAAGAGAGTCTGTCATGATCATGTCAAAGCCCACGACGAACAGGTCTTTTCTCTTGAGATTTTCGATCACGGCATTGACGTTCGGAGAGACTGCCACCGGATTTCCGTTGTAGATGACCAGAAGGTGGATCGGCTTGATCGGACGGTTTTCGGTGGTCGGATTTTCTGCCTTTAAGGCCATATCCAAGTCCGTCATATTGACGTGCTGCTGTTTGCCCTTACGCAGATAATTGTCGCGGCCGAGATTCAGATTCATGCCGGTAATCGGACGAACATTATCATAAATAATGCCGCAGGACGGTTTGTCGAACATACCTCTCATGGCCTGCATGATGGCTATCGCGCGCGTCATGCGGGCGCCGTTGTAGTTACGCTGCATACCGTAGCCGGCGCGGATAATGATTCGTTCGGCATGGCCGTACACATCGGCAAATTCTTCAATTTGCTTTTGCGTGAGGCCGGTTACTCGTTCGATGTCCTTCCAATCGACGGAGTTGACTTTAGCGATCGCCTGATCAGCACCAATGCAGCAGTTCTTGAGGAAGTCGTGATCGATCATGTCATGAGCGATCAAATATTTCATGACACCGGTTGCCACCCATGCGTCGGTAGAAGGTTTCGGCTGGAGATAAATGTCAGCCTGAGAGCAAATCGGCGTACGGTTCGGATTGACAGCTAATACTTTGGCGCCTTTGTCTCTAGCCTCATTAATCAGCTTAATGCCGTGAACATTAGAGACTGTTTCATTAAAGCCCCAGGATACGTAGCAGTCGCAGTTGGGGATGGTTTCGGGGTCAGGACCGTCAGTGGTACCCTGCACGCTGCCGTAGCCCCAGACACCTGCTTCCGTACAAACCAGGCGATCCAGAATGGAAGAACCGATGCGGTTGAAGAAACGGTCGGCGCCGCGCATACCGATAGCACCGTAGTTGCCTGAATAGGAATACGGAAGGATGGCCTCGGAGCCGTATTGCTCGATCACTTCATTGGTTTTCTTGATCAGAATATCCCAGGCTTCTTCCCAGGTAATTCTTCTCCACTTATGGGAGCCCTTTTCTCCGACTCTGACCATCGGATGAAGGATTCGGTCGGGCGCATAAGTGTATTCAACATATGTCAGGCCCTTAACGCACGGGCAAGAGCCGGTTTTGTACTGTTCATCGGCACCTCTGACATAAGTCATGCGGCCGTTCTGAACGCTGAACTTCATCAGGCATCTGTCTGCGCAGTTTCTGAGGCAGCTGCTGTATTTGATGGTTCCTGCTCTTTTTGCGAGAAGCGAAGTATTTGCGCCGTAGCTGTTCATCGCGAGCGCTTTGGTCGGAGCAAGTCCTGTCAGCGTTCCAAGGACAGCCGATGCGCCGATACCCTGAAGAAAATATCTTCGCGTAAGCTTCATCATATTTATGACTCCTTTAGATTTGGGGTTTTTAATAAACGTCTTTTCCCAAGACAGCTCCGGATCCTGTCCTAGTTGACTGCTTCTTATTCATTGAGGGCGGTCTGCCACTCTTCACTTAAACCTTTTTTAAGTTCCCGCTTTACCCAGTCGAAAGCAGGAGACTGATTGGTATTTCCGTAAACGATGTAATTTCCGATCGGGCGCTCTGCGCTGCGCATTTTCTTAATGCGGTTGATGACCTGCCGCGACAGCGTCATATAAGAGACGCCCGGAACCAGTTTGGAATACTGGCGTGTAAATTGGTTACAGACGACGGCCACCGAATCCGTGGACATCAGCAGGCGGAATGCTGCTGCGAGGCTTTCGGTGTAGTTCGATACCTGCATCTGAAGGCCCTTCTCTTCACATACGCCGACCAACAGAGGACAAGCCACATCGCTGTAATTGTCGATTTCCAAAAGCGGATATTTAGAAATATCATCGATCGAGAATTTCTTCTGTGTAAACAGAGGATGACCAGTTCTTCCGAAAAGATAGATGTCACTGGTTTCAGCGAAGCATTCGTAATTGAGACGCGGATCACCGAAACCTTCATAGACTATCGCGAAGTCCACTTCACCATTGATTAGCTCAGGGATGCAGTTGTGAGAGAGAATGCGGGTATTGAAGCGCATCTTCGGGGCTCTAGGGAGCAGCTTCTCATTGATCACTTTCAGCGTCGGAAAGCAGAACTCGTCATAGACACGAAGTTCAAAAGCCCCTTCCGAGGTAAACGGATCAAACTTGGAGTGCTGCTTATCCATTTTTCGGAAGAGTTGAACGATCTCGACCATCGTTTGCGAGATCTCAACGGCCTTCTGCGTTGGGCAGAAGCCGCTCTGCGTGCGAACAAACAGCGGATCGTCGTACATTTCCCGCAAGGAAGCGAGTGAACGACTAATCGCAGAATTGCTGATTCCGAGCTCAGTTGCAGCCTGACTTGCATTTCTTAACTTGAAGACTGCAAGAAAGATTTTGCAGAGCTGGTACGTTAACTGGTTAATTGTCATATTGGGGCTTCTTTGGGGTTTGAAGTTGAGTCAATTATATGAAGCCACCATCCTTAAGAATTTGATAATTATCAAACTTCTTAAAATTGATTTTTTCGAAAAAACCAATTTTTAATTTATGAAAAACGTTTTAAATCAATGTATTGAAAAGATCGTTTTGCAAGATAAGAAAAAATAAGAGTGATGATTTACCCCAATTTACTTTTGATTTATAAGTTGATCAAGATTTATGAGGGGATTGTGCTAATTGCTTTCTTTGTCACCCATGATTTCGCTTATGAATTCAATAGCATCTGAGGCACCGACTCCCGTCCCGATATGGAGGATTAATATTGACTGAAGGCCGTGAAATGGCCTCGTCAAAGGCGAAAACTTTCAAACGTCAGATGGCACGTAATCAAAAAATCTAATAATGACTTCGAGAGCTAAAAGGATTTTATAGTTCACGCCTTGATGTCGATTTGTTTTACCACTCGACGAAACTTAGCGTGAGTTTTGCCAAAATACTTATCCGGATCTTCCATCAGCCTGAAGAAGTGTTCCCAGCCTTCTTGAGAGAGGCAAAGAGTCTTGGGGGCGAGAGTTTTATTAAAACTCCAGCGCGTATTTAATCGTCGCCATGGGAAGGAAACTTTTCACTGACATCCCTATTCGCTCTGCTGTCTCTTTGACAATTGCATAAGATTCTTCGGGCAAAGAACCGTGAAAACGCTTCGATTTTGGCCTACCCATGACCCACACCTTGTCAGTTATTGAGTATTGATTAGCCATTAGGTTTTAAAGACCAGTTCATGGAATGAAATCGCACAAAGAGGTTATAAACATTGTCTTTACCCTGACAGTCGTTAAGTTTTTACCGTTTCTTCAGAAGTATCCTATATAAAAGTTAAATCACAGGATGTTATCTGCTAATATTTTACATATATCGTGATTTTTTCTCTGAATATGTAGAAATATCAACGGAGGCAGAATGATTGTATCCATAACCATCAAGAATTGGATGTCTTTTAAGGACAAAACTTTTTTCACGATGGAAGCCGGAAAAGAGAAATCAAGTCGATCTACGTTAGCTGACTTCAAGCGGTTTCGTATTAAGCTGCTCCCGATCGCGGCTATTTTCGGATCAAATGGTTCCGGCAAATCTAATTTCATTAAAGCAATTTCATTCGTACAGCGTTTGTTAACAGAGCCGGAAAAAGGCGTTTTCTCCTCCAAGCCATACGCTTTCTGTTTTGACGAAAAATTAAGAAACGAGCCTAGCGAAATCGAAATCCAGCTAATGCTTGGAAAGTACGTTTACTCCTACTTCTTATCTTTCACGAACCAAAGGATTGTCAACGAATCTCTTATTCTCATTAATACTTCCTCAAGCAATCTTTTATTCAGCCGCTCCGGAACAAAACTTGAAACTGGCCCTGCCCTTTCCAAAACGATTCCCACTGAGTCTCTTCGTTTCATCCAGCCTCTTTTGGATAAGAATCAACCCGCCTTAAGCGTCCTTGGAGAAGCAAATATTGACCATGTAAAGGATGTATTCAACTGGTTCAAACATTCCCTCAGAATAATTACTCCTAATTCGATATCAATTAGTAAATTTGCAGAGAGCGACGGAGAGTTATGGGAGGATTTCGCATACCTTGACACCGGCATAACAAAAATCGGGTATCAGGATTGCAAAGTGAATTTACCCGACGAAGTCAGCCGATTAGCCAGAGATCTGCAAGACGGGGAATTTTTGTATTACAGAGATCCAAAGTCAGGTGCTATCAGAGTGGGCCGAAATTCTGACGGTCTCCTAATGCAAAAACTACTTGCCGTCCATGTGACTCGACAAGGGTATGAAGTGATTATTCCTGATCAAGATGAGTCCGAAGGCGTTAAAAGACTTTTTGACCTTCTACCGGCAATGAAAAACCTGAAAAGGCGCGACGCCTCCGTCACCTACTTCATTGATGAATTTGACAGAAGCCTGCATTCATTACTCACTGAGCATTTACTCAATCGCTTCTTATATTCTTGCGGCGCTGAAACAAGAAAACAATTAATTGTCACGACGCAAAATCCCTTTCTGATTAATCAAGATCTATTAAGAAGGGACGAGCTTTGGATTGCAAATCGAGAGTCTGATGGTTCCACGATTCTTTACCCTATGGCAGATTTCAGAGAATTAAGGTTGGATAAGGATATTCGAAAGAGTTATTTCGAAGGAAGAATGGGGGGATTACCAAACTTGTAGCCAAAGGGGTGTTTACTGAAACAAACAGGCGAGAACAAGAAAGTTTTTTAACTTCGACTTTGGATAGCGGCTAGGTCTTAGATCTTGGGAATCTCACAAGATGGGGAGACGCGAAACCAAAAGAAATTAAACGTCTCTTTCGAGTGCTTTTCATAAAGCTCAAGAAACAGGCGATGGAAATCAAAAGCGCCGGCCTGCCGCTAGGACAGTTTCCGGCGCCCGCCGTTAAGACGCACTTTTTAGAGCAAAACCCTACATTCCGATGGGATTCCACCACTCAGATAGGAGCACCCCCACCGTCTGTCAATGTTATAAGTGCAACGACATCTGCGTGGTCAACTATTATCGCGTTCTAACTGAAGAGGATGGGCGCTCCATTTCAAATTCTTAATACTTCGCGCGCACCGATTCTTGCAAAGACCGCAGCCGAAGCCAATCCTTCTCCAGAAGCCGATTTTTCACCCAATATTCCCCCGACAATTTCTCCCGCTGCGTAAAGTCCTGGCATTACTTCTCTTTCTCTATTCAGCACTTGTGCCTTTTCGTTAATGAGAAGGCCGCCTAATGAGCATTTCATTTTAGGAGAAACTTTGAATTGTTTTACGACTTCAAAGGGATATCTTAGAAAATAGGGATTTTTGCCAAATTCATCGTCAATCTTCAGACGGCAAGCTTTTGCATATTTATTCAAGGCTTCAAGAGGATAATTAGATTGTCGAGAATTACTTTCCCGCTTCACAGGACCAAGACAAACAAGGTCTGCTGAATGGTTATTTTGAAGGAGAATGGCCTCGTAAAGGGATTGAACGTCCAAATCCTCTCTGCAAAATCTTTTTCCTTGATCATTGAGAAGGATGAAATCAGCCGGATTGGACAAGAGCTCTTCAATTTCATTTGAATCCGAGCAAAGATCAAAAAAGCTCATATGTAAACACTCGGCGCCGATATCCACTGCCGCCGACAAAACGACTCCGTCGCAATCTCTGCTCCCGATGTACTCTGAGCCTGTCAGCAAACTGAATTGCGAAGTTACCATGCGTCGATTCGCCGCAAAACCTCCAGCGCAGAGCAAGACACCTTTCCGAGGCGTCAATTCAATTAGATCACCCTTCTTTTGGGCGATTACGGTTGGACATGAATTCGAATTTGTCTTTAATCCGATAACTTCACATCCATAAGCTACTGTGCAAAGAGACGATGAAAGAACGGACAGCAAAAATTCGATATAAGAAGCGCCTCCTCCTTCCAAAGGTTTATGACACCTTGGATAGAGTGTGCCTGCCTCCTGAGTTACTCTGTCGTCAAACTTAAAGCCCAAATGCTCTAACCAACTAAACGTTTCCTGTGCGCCATATGTGTAAGCTTGAAGCAGATTCGGATGACTTTTTCCGCGTCCCTGCTCCATCACATCCTGAAAATGCCTTTCAGGAGAATCATGAATATCCAGCGGGTACTGCCGTTGCGGATCGCAGGCGTTGAAAACGCCGTCAGAAAGCCGCGTCGTTCCGCCCGACCGATAGGCCTTTTCTAAGACAAGCACACGTGCACCCGCCTCTATAGCCGTTTTTGCCGCACAAAGACCGGCCATGCCGGCCCCAACAATTATGAGATCAGGCTTTATTGACATCATCGCTCTTAATCAGCATCAGTTTTTGTGCAAACTGCACAGCGTTTCGCACTCCGAACTTAGAAAACACGTTGGCACGATGAACTTGTACCGTTCGCTCCGTGATGCCCAGACGGTCGGCTATCTGCTTATTTAATAAGCCCTCGGCAATAAGGCGAGCGGTTTCTTGTTCTCTCGGACTTAACGAAGACCAATTTTGATTAACTTCCGACTTTTCTTTTGTCTTTTCTCGTCTGGTATGGTCCAGACGCACGGCCTTTTCGATTGCTACTAACAAGCTCTCGTCCTTTATCGGTTTCGGCAAGAAATCCAAGGCCCCGTTCTGCATGGCTTTTACGACCATTTCTATGTCGGCATGAGCACTGATAAAAATGACCGGAATTTTGTAGACAAAGCTGTTCAGTCGATTCTGAAGCTCTAAGCCGGTTAATCCGGGCATTCGAACATCCAGCACGACGCACCCGGGGACGGTTGGGTTATCATGCTCCAAAAAATCTTCCGCACTGCAGTAAGTTTTAACCAGCCAGCCATCGCTTTCAATCAGAAATTTATAGGATTCTCGGACACCAACATCGTCGTCAACAATCCTTACAACGGCAAAAGAATCTATGTCTTCCATCTTATCTTTCCTCTCTGACCTTACTATAGAGCCAGACAGTCACTTTAAGACCTGTAGGTGAATTTTTGGAAAATTCGACGTGACCTTCATAGGATTCGCAAATCCTCTTGACGATGGAGAGTCCCAAGCCTAGCCCTCCAATTTTTGTACTCTTCAAAGGCTCCCTTAAGTTTACTAAGGCTTCGTCGCTAATTTGAGGGCCGTTGTCAGCGACAGTAATCCGAACACCTCCGTTTTCCGGGCACAGCTCTAAAAGGATCTGAGGATCTTTAACGCAGCTCGTTGCTTCGATGGCATTTTTTACTAAGTTTCTCGCCACCAATTCAATTTCCAAGGGATCGCCTATAAAGTTCTGCTCTTCCCGACAATAAAATCGGACCAATGGGATATCTTGAGAATCTCGGTAATTTTCACAAATGGGTTTCAACAATTCACTGACCGAGAAGTTTTTCCAATCTGACGGCTTGCCTTTGGCGTATCTCTGGACGTGTTCAATAATTTCAGAGGCTCGGCCGCTCTCAGCCAACAGTTTTGATATGGCAAACGAAAGCGCGTCCTCGTCGAGATTCCCTTTCGACAAGCGTCTTTTCATTGCCAATGAATAGTTAGAGATGGCCGCCAGCGGCTGTCTAAGCTCATGCGCCACAATATTCGACATTTGGCCAACGATCGAAGCCTTCTCTAAATTATGGTAATGCTCTTCTGCCTTGAGGCGACGTTCGTTCGCTTCGAACAATTGACGTGTCCGCATGTTGACCAGCCTATTAGTGAACAGCGTATGCAGGAGCCAGCTGAAAAGCACCACACCGGCTAACGCCCACCAGACTAAATTCTCTTCGACGATTTCTCGCCAGGTTCTTTTTTTGAAACTCTTGTAGAAAGGATCATCCAAAGAAGTTAAAACTTGGTGCGTTTGACGGTAATCAGCCTGAGGCGCCCAGCTTAGTCCTTCTACCGGTCTCAAACTCTTAAGGAACGCCTCCAAGTAAACCGTTTCCTTTTTTCCGGCCTTTAACGTTGCCGCCATAACCCAGCCCGGATAAGTCGCCGTCGTGTGTCCTAAGATGTAGTCATCTTTTATTCTCGGCTCTAGAAGATTCATCCTCATCCGGATAGACTCCGGAAGCTTTCTGAAAGCAAGCGGATCAAGGGCTAAAGCGTCGATGGAACCGTTTTTAAGATCTTTTAGCCATTTACCATATTCCCCCGATATTCTCTTAAAGGTAGCAAAATCAGACTCTTTGAAACCCTGCATCTTGAATTCATTTAAGACTTGTACGCGTTCTTCGGGAGACGATTGTGCTGGCAGTCCGATAGTTTTGCCTTTTAAATCCTTAAGCGTTTTAACAGACAGATTTTGTTTGTCGACCAAAATTGCCGTTGAAGAAGCATGATCAGCACTAAATGACACGGCCGGCTTTACCGATGCAACTGCTTTAAGCCCACTGTATTTCTCCAGCGCGGCAAAAACAGAGGCAGAGGCAATTAGGTAATCTATATCTTTTAAAGAGCTCTGGTCTTTTAAACTTTCAAGCGAAAGGTATCGGAGCTCAGGTACTCGGGTTCGTTCTACTTGAGAAAGGCTTTTCAATGTCGATTCGATTAAAGGCCGAATCTCTTGGCTTCCCTCTTTCTGCACAGCGATGATCAGAGGCGTTCTGACATATTCATAAGAATATGAATTTGTACAAACCGTACAGAACGGTAAGAGTACCAATGTTAAACGGATGATTAGAGGCATAGGATTTTCTTTGAATCCTTTCATTATGAAAAAGGATGAAGTAAGCGTCAATTTCGTGTTTTACGTAGTCTTATCTCACAATTTTCGTTAGAAGAATGAATTTTTAAACTGGCGACGTTGAGTCAAACAAACACAAGGAGTAAAAAATGACAATCATCACAAAACGTCGTTCCTTCCTCACAGGTTCCATCGCAGCTTCCGTTGCCGCTCTCCTTCCTCTTACTGTGAAGGCAGAAGCTGCAGACAAAATTCAATGGTCTAAGACCTACGATGTCGTTGTCGTCGGTTCGGGCGGCGCGGGTCTTTCCGCCGGTGTCGCTGCAGCACAGAACGGCGCTTCCACCGTCATTTTGGAAAAAATGGATATCGTCGGCGGCAATACACGCATCACCGGGGGCGCCTTTAATGCCGTCGATCCTGTTGAGCAGGAAAAGAAAGGAATCAAAGACAGTGTTGAACTGCATGCCGAACAGACATTAAAAGCCGGTGATTATCGCGGCAATCCCGAACTCGTTCGAGAATTTACAAAACGCGCACCTGAAGCGCTCCAGTGGCTTAAAGACTGCGGCGTCGTCTTCCTTCCCGGCGTTTATCAAGTTTACGGCGGCCTTCATCCCCGCGCACACAGTTCAACCAAACCTTTCGGCCTCGGATACATTGAAGCTCTGGAAAACAAATGCAAAGAACTTAATGTACCCATCCTCCTGAATATGAAGGTTGTGCGCCTGATTCGAGAAGGCAATTTATCCGGCCGTGTCATCGGAGTTGAAGTTCAGACAAAGCGCGGCAGGACTCAATACATCCGCGCACTGAAAGGCGTTGTACTGGCTTCCGGCGGCTTCAGCGCAAATCCTCAGGCTCGAGCCCTTCATGATCCGAGACTCTTTGATCTCCCGACGACAAACCACAAAGGCGCAACCGGCGACCTTATTGCTCCGGCACAAGACATCGGTGCCGAAGTTGTCGGAATGGACTACATCCAGCTGCTTCCGGGCGGCGCCACAACCGGAAGATTTATCGGTATGGTCAGTCCGGTTGAAAGCGTCATCTTTGTGAATAAGAACGGAGACCGCTTCGTCGCAGAAGACAAACGCCGTGACGTCATCGCGGATGCGATCTTAGGATCTCCGACAAAAGTCGTCTTCGGTATTCGAGATGCGGACGGCTACACCGCCATGAACAAGGGCGCAACCAAGGCTTTCAACGGCGCGTTTGAAATCGGCGACGCTTTCAAGGCCGACACTTTAGACGAACTGGCAGCAAAACTTCAGATTCCTGCTGAAAACCTGAAGAAAGCGGTTGAAACTTATAACAAAGCCGTCGACGAAAAGAAAGATCCTCTGGGACGCGACCCGAAGATGCTGATTCATAAGATCGAAAAAGGTCCCTTCTACGCGGGACGTTTAACGATGGCCGTGCACCACACGATGGGCGGCGTCGCAATTAACTCCCACGCTCAGGTTATGGATCGCCGCGGTCAGCCGATCCCGGGTCTTTATGCAGCCGGTGAAGTTTCCGGCGGCGTTCACGGCACGAACCGAGTCGGCGGAAATGCGGTTGCCGAGATCTTCACTATCGGCAAGATGGCCGGAGAAAACGCTGCTAAAAACTAAACGTCTCTGAAATCTATGCATCACTGAGCCGGAAGACATTCATCTTCCGGCTCCCGGAGCGCCATAATGAAAAAACTTTTACTCGCTCTCATCACTTCTGTTTTACCCAACCTTGTTTTTGCTCAAACCCAGTGCGGACAATGCCACTCAACCGCTGTCCCGCTTAGCAGCGAACATCCCAATGTGCAGCAATTGACTGCGACGGATTGTTCCAAATGCCACGCAAACAACGGAAAAGGAATTTTCCAAAAGGTTCATGAAAGCCACAAAGGTAAAGTTCCCTGCAATTCCTGCCACCTCACTAACCAAAATTCCGTGGTTTTACGCCAATTGAGCAGCGGAGAAACGATTTCGGTTTCGAAAGATGATTTTGAGCTTTATTCCGAATTGCTTAGCACTGATGAAGGCAGCGCCTCGAAATTGCATTTGTCTAAAGGTCTAACGTGCGGCAGCTGCCACAAAGAATCCGCCCCTCAGGAAGGCTCGACCGTCGACAATGACAGGTGCCTCTCGTGCCACGGCAGTTATGAAGAGCTTGCAAAGAAAACTCAGAAAGCTGAGAAATCAGACAACCCGCACAGCAGCCATCAAGGGAAGCTTGAATGCAGCCGCTGTCATGCCGGTCATTCGAAAACGAAATCCTATTGTTTAGAGTGTCACAGCAATTTCAATCAGAAAATGCCGGAAAATTGATTAATTACTTTCAGCAGAAGCTAAATGTAGGAATGAGGATCACTGCAGCAACTGCTATCAATCAAGAAAAAAATGGCAAAGTCCGAATCCAAACTAAAAAGCCGGGGATTCAAACTTTGCCCAAAAGCCTTTGAGAATCATCTCAAAAGCTACCCGAGGATATAGGAAGGATTTGTACCTATCGACCAAGTTGCCGCATTGGCAGCTCATTCTGCAAAAAGCGATAAAACAGGACTCAAAAAAATCGCTTCTGCCTAGAACACCCTATATCCTCCGAGATTCTTTAAGTGATTAAGGAGAGACGATCCCGTCCCCCTATTGATTAAACCAATCCGCAAACAGCAAATCCAAGTGCGACAGAGAAGAAGATCGCTAAAACACCGGGAATAAAGAAGGAATGGTTGAATACCCATTTCCCGATATGTGTTGTACCCGTATCGTCCATCTGGACCGCGCCAAGCAATGTCGGATAAGTCGGAAGAACAAACAGTGCGGAGACGGCTGCAAAGCACGCAACCAGCATGTAGGAGTTATCCGGACTGGCAGCTGTAATACCAAGCGCTGCAACAACCGTTGGAGTGATTGCTTTAGCAGTAGCAGCCTGAGAGTACAGAAGCATAGCGGCCAAGAAAAACACGACGGCAAGCAGAGTCGGATATAGGCTGATTGTCTGGGAAGCAAAGTCTTTAATCTCTTTTGTGTGATCGGAAACAAAAGTATCTCCAAACCAGGCCACGCCGAGCACACAGATACAAGCAACCATACCGGACTTAAATATAGAAGTTCCGGCAGTGTTTCCTAGCTTAACTTTGCAAAGGATCGTGATGAGTGCTCCGACTGCGAGCATTAAGCTCATGATGGCTGCGTCACGAGGAACAATGACCGGTTTAATCAAACCGACAGCCGGAGAAATCGCAGAAGCATAGAAGACAACACAAAGAACACCAGTCAGGAAGATCCAAACAGAAAGTTTTGCTGAAGATGTAATCTTCATATCCTGAAGGCCGACAGGAGGTCTAACTAAACCTTCTTTCAAGCGTTCCTGATAGACCGGATCACTTGAGAGGTCCATCTTAGAAATGTGCGTCATGATGAATGAAGTAATCATGCAGCCTAAGAAGGTCGTTAAGATCCAAATTCCGAGCAGTTCAGGATAACTCCAGCCGAAAGGCTCTAAGACGCCTGTCATTTAAATGACGGCTGCAAATACCGGAGAAGCTGTAATCGCGATCTGAGAAGCGACCACTGCGATAGAAACGGAACCAAAGGACGGATGTTCTCGCCTTTTGCTACTTCCACAATCATCGGAATCATTGAGAAAGCAGTATGACCGGTACCTGCAAAAATGGTCAGAACATAAGTAACTACCGGAGCAAGATAGTTAATGTACTTAGGGTTCTTGTAGAGGATTTTTTCAGCTATATAGACAAGGTACTGAAGACCGTGGCTAACTGCACAGCAGAAATTGCTGCGATGACAGAAGCAATAATCAGGATAACGTCCCAGGGGATGCTGCCCCGTTTCATGCCGAGACAAAGGCCCAGGACTAACACGCCGGCGTAGCCGATCCCGATTCCACCTAAGCGTACACGGATGAAGATCGCGCGCCCACAAGGACGATGATCTGAAGAATAACCATGATATCCATAAAATTTCTTTTATTAACTTTCGCTTGAAATAGACAGAGATATAACGAAGACTCAGAGCATTAAGAAAAAAGGGCCTCTGCCGCAGGAGCTCTTTAAGAGCCCCTGCTTTCTCAAGCAAAGCGTTGATTGTTAGAAAGCCAGTTTGAATGTCGCGCCGACACCGTTGGATTTGATCTTGCTGCCGTAGGCTCCGTAGTAAGAGACACCCAGGGATGCTCTCTTGCCGAGCTGGGCCTCAAGTCCGACGCCGACCGCCGCAACTGCAGAAAGTTTCTCGCTTTCAATCTTGGCGGAAGTTCCGTTAGCGAACTTAAGTTGGGACTTGCCGCGCGTATCCCCCATGTATTGGGTCCAATTCACATCAGCAACGGCCTTGAACTTAGCTGCGCCGACATCAAACGGAACTTTAACGCGGGTACCGAGATGGCTTACTGCGAGGTTCTGGCGATCAAACTTTGTTCTTAGCTTACCGCCGGCGAAATCATTGCTGAAATCATCGGCAGACAAATGCATCCAAGACAAACCGACATACGGTTCGACGCTGACAGAGCCGAAATTCAGGCCGGTATAAGCAACCTCACCGAAGATCTGAGCCAGCTTAGCGTTGTAGCTCGGAGAAGCACGGAAGGCCTGATCTTTATAGAAAAGCGCCCCATTTGTATCGCGATCCTGATGTGTATAGGCAAAACCATAGTTCAAACGAACCGGTTCGAACTTAGACTGTCCGTAGATACCAAAGTGCAAATCATCAGCATCAATCTTACCGTCGTAACCGCCCTTGAACTTTGTCTTACCTGCACCAAAGAACATGCCGATCTTATTGTCCGCATCGATGTCAGCTTCCAAACCGATCAGACCGGTGTAGAAGTCGGACTTCAGTTTAGACGCGTCGGAGCGATCCATCTTGGACCAGTTGCTGAGCCCGGATACCCAGAGGCGAGCACGGGCGCCGTCGACATCCGCAACACGAGCTGCACCATCGATTCCGATGGCTTGATCGTTAATGGCACGAGCCAGAGACTGGCCGTTGGCAATCGTCATAGCGTTCGACGTAACATGAATGTCATTCGCTAAAGAGCTCAGAGTCTTTCTGACTTCGCTCTTTGTAGCATCCGCCAACCCTGCCAAAAGAATCGGGTCAGCCGCTAAAGCATTAGCAACTGCGGTTCTGTTGCTGTTGGCTGCATAATCAGCAAGTGTCTTGTCGCCCTTCGAAAGAACACCGGTCAGTGTATTGCCGTCCAATGTAACGGTATGGTTTACCAATGCATAGTCGGGTGTTACCAGAGCATTTTCATTGAAGCCCTTAACGCTGTCGGCTGTTACGGTTCCAACCTGATCTTCACCCCTGTAGGCTTTCTCGAAAGCATTCCCGGTTAAAGAAATAACCGCAACGTGCGAACCGGGGTTAAATGTTAAGCTGCCGACTTGAACATTTTGATCAGCAACAATCGCATAGGTACCTCCGTTATTGACAACAACGTTGGCCTTCTGCATCGGAGCTCTAGCGACGCCGACAAGAGAATTAAGCAGTCCCTTCTGAGTGAAATTATCATCGAAGCTTGACAAGATACCGAAGACTCCACCGTTAACATTAACTGTTCCGGAGCCGAAGGATTCGGAGAAACCAAACAAACCGCCGTCTTCAACCGTGGTACCTCCGGTATACGCGTTGTTTCCGGTCATAACCAGCGTGCCGGAACCTCGCTTCACCAAAGATCCTTTATAGAGATCGTGGTCGATTCTGTTTTGGATCGCTTGGGCACGGCGTTTGTAATACTCAGCTCTCCAGTGCTCGGCATCCTCTTGGGAAATAATATGGTTGGTCAGATCTGTGTCACCATCGCCTACTACAAAACCATTACCCAGCTCATATTCTCCGAATGTATCCGTACCGTTCTTGGTTGCGACCATCCATGCGTTATCCTCTCTTTCTCGCTGTTTTAACGCCACCTCAGAAATATCATTCGTCCACACATCTAAGGGAGTTGAATTCAGGTTGTAGTCAAATTTACCCAAAAACTGGCCCGGCCCATACATTCCTTTTTCCAGATCCGGGACACCCCATCCCATTGCATCAGAAACTTCTCCCTCAAGCGGAGTCGTCCCATCTTTGTTGCTCCAACCAAGCATATCCGTACCGTCAGGATTCTTATGATTAGCGGTAGTAAACATGACATCGCGGACTTGAGGTGCACTCATACTTTGATAACGCGACATTAAGACACCCATCGCTCCTGCAACATGAGGCGCTGCCATAGAAGTACCACTCGAATATCGATATCCTGCCGGCTCCCCTGTTGTCATGTCTACATTTGTTGAGTAAATATCTCTGCCCGGAGCTGCGACTGTCCACCATTTTCCTAATCCTGCCTCATTGAAAGTGTCATAGAGAGTATAGGTATCAGGATTTCCCGCCGTCCCCGGAACCCGACGCAATCCAGCTACTGCTATCCACTGACCTTCAGCTTGAGGATTAAAGTACGGGAATAAAGGCCGGTAAAACGGGTTGTTCGAATCTCTATTGCCAGTAGTGAAAATCTGGACTACATTTGTACCCCTAACAGCATCCCAAGCAGCGTCTACAAAACTTTTATCCATGCCTCCATAAGTTTTGTTGTGGTAGAAGAATTCATATTCCGCTTGAGCAACGTTATTGGTCGGAATGTGGCCTGAAAAAGAGAGTCTCAAGTCGCCGTCTTGAGGCGCTTCCGTCGTGCCGGCATTTACCTGATTCATTACGTCTTTGGCTTCAGAGACTGTCGGTAACTGGTTTATCGTTCGCCACTTGTCTGCAGCTGCGTCGTATTGCTGTACTACTGCCACGCGAACATTTGTTCCCCAGGAATTGTTTATCACACCACCCCGCTCAGTTCCGTTGTCGGCGACTAATTTGTCTGCCATGGCTTTCCAGCCTTGGTAGAAATATTTGTAATCCTGAAACGGTCCGTAATTATTACTGTCCGTTGCGCCTGTATTGCCTACAAGAACATCAGATCCCCAAGAAACACCATGCATACCGATGCCATTTCTACTTGCTCCGACAGTGCCTGTCACATGAGTACCATGTCTGTCGTTGACGTCTTTTATCCAATCGCCTGTAACATTAAAGGCCTCTCCCTCACTAAAAGGCGCTCCATTAGAAGAAGTGGGCGTTTCTCCTGGGTAAATCGTGGTTAACACAGCTTGCGGATAACGATTTCCATTCGATCCGTATGTTCCGGACACAACAGTTCCCGTGATACGTCCTCCAGACAAATCCGGATGGGCAAGAAGTGCCCCGGAATCCATGACTCCAACAGTTAATCCTTGACCAAAAAAGCCAAGAGAATAAGCAGAGGAAGACTTCATAGCCTCAAGACCCCAATCTGCCTGATATTCAGGGGTTTCCCAGGAAGACTTATCGCCGACCACACCGGTTTCCACGTAGGCAGCAGAGGCGACACCTCCCATCACAAACAGGGCTGCGGCGACACAAAGACTAACGGAAGATTTTGTGCTTTTGCCGTGAGAAGTTTGAATCTCACTGGTCGTGACAAAAGACTGCCGAACATCGTTCCATATCGTCCTAAATGCTTTATTCATTATTTAATCTCCTTTGATTATCCATAAAAATGGAATTGAGAGAGATAAATAAAAAGCTCCTCATGTCTTTATTTATCTAAGCAAATCTCTCCCTTTTAGTCTTTAGGATTTAAGAAAATTAAACATCGGTAAAAATGCCAACAAAAAAATTGAATTTTGATTATGTTTTAACAATTTAATCAACACGTTTCACTATTTTTATAAATTGTTGATTTATTTTTATTTATTTGAATTTTAAAGATAATTTAATAATAACAATCCATAGTTGTTCAAATAGACAATATCATTAAAAAACAAATAGAACAATTTATTTAGAGCTTTAATTTTATTGATCGAAGTAATAGGATTGAGCTTAGTTTTATTGGACATTACCATTTAGGAGATCTGCAATGATTGACTCTAATTTACCTATTTTTATTTCTGTCGCAGATTTAGGAAGTTTTTCTAGAGCGGGATGTCAATTAAAAAAAAGCCCTCAAACCATTTTTAGACAAATTTCTTCCTTCGAAAATAAAATTGGGATAAAACTTTTTGACAGAAGCCCAGCCGGAATGAAACTTACCCAAGCCGGGCGTTCCTTCTATAAGGACGCAAGGTTTCTTCAGTCCTTCGCTAAAGAAGCCGTAAAGAGAGCGAAAAAAATCGAAAAGAACTCAGAAAATCTTATTCGAGTTGCCTTTTCGCCTTTAACCCCAGTCGCGTTTCTAAAACAAGTTTGGCCAGTAGTTATGAAACAATATCCGAACCTGCGTGTCGAGCTTGTTCCGTTTGAGAATGAAAAGGTCGTTGAGGCAGATATTATCAGCCACTTAGGAAACGAAGGTCTGGTCGATATCATGCTTACGACCTATGACGAGAACTTCTTAATTGAGAAGAAGTGCACCGCACTCAAGTTAACAGACTTATCGCTTTCCATCGCAATGTCATTGAATCACCGATTGGCGAATAAAGACAAATTAACCATCGAAGATATTCGATCCGGGAGAGAATCTCTCTTATTAATGAGCCGAGACCTTGTCAAAGGTTATAACAGCGTCAGGGAGATTTTTCTTAAGGACAACTTAGTGAGAAAGGAATATTTCGACTCGTTAAATATGAAAATATTGAATCGGTGCGCGAGTTCGGGTTCCTTGCTTTTAGCCACTAATGCCTGGACGTTCTCCCATCCGCTTCTCAAGTCTGTTCCTTTAGAAGTCAATGAAACTATTCCTTTCGGCGTTATTCATTCCAAGCATCCTACCGAACAAGTTAGAAAGATCTTGAAGATCATTGAGTTTGTGAACCTGGAACAACAGAATTTTAAACTTTGGTAAACCTTGACTGCGTGCCTATGTCTGCAATCTTTTAACAAATTCCGCGGAATTCCCCGTGCGTAAGTGCGGGGATGGATAGCGGACGGCCGAATGTTAATTCGGCCGTTGATTTTTGATATATCTCTCAATAATGGCGGTTGTTGCTCCGTCTCCGACTGAGATTACACAATAACTTTTTGTCCAAAAACGTTTGCCCCAAAGCATCCTTCGAATCTGATTGAAGAATTCTTGACGAATTTTCAGAGAAGATATCGTTTTTAGTTTACGCACCAAATTCGATAGACAAGTCGTTGGAGGGTAAGAGATCAATAGATGAACGTGATCTTCCTCCCCTGAACATTCCAAAAGCCTGACTCGTCACACTTCCGAAAAAATTTCTTTGAGCCTTTCCAGGATCGTTGATGAAATAACTTTTCGTCTGTAAGCTACTACGAAGATCAAGTGAGCTTTGAGATTGAAAACACAATGAGAACCGGAAGATAACTGCATATGATTCAAAAAGTCGAGCGACACGTTATTCGTAAAAACAATGCTAATTGGCAAGCCTGCCATAAGCTTTGTTCATTGTCGCGCAAGCTCGGCAACTGCGCAGTTTATTTGCTTCGTCATCGGTTCTTTGAAAAAGCGCCCGTACTGACACGTAAAGAACTTGATACCGAACTCAGACATCAATACGGCAGTGACTATCGAGCCATGCCCTCGGCTGCTTCTGCACAAAGACAGGGACAAGTCATCGCCAAACAGTTCAAAGGGTTCACGAAGGCGGCTGTTGAATACTCGAAGCACCCTGAGAAGTTTCAAGGAAAGCCTCGCTTGCCAGGTTATAAGAGAAAATATCGGACATTCTATGTCGGCCGCAACGGCTATCAAATCCGCGATGGTCAACTGACAATCACGGGAGGGAAAGATATTGGTTTTTCTCCCATTCAAATAGTTTGCTGCAAACACCAAGAGTTCAATGCCAAAGCAGAGGAGGCAATTGCTGGAGATCTGAGAATTATTCCGATGGGGAATTCATTCATTATGGAGCTGACATATCGAGTCGTTAAGGAGGAATGTAACGATCCGAAAAACGTTTCTTTGAATCCGAATGAGGCTTTGTGCTGCGATTTAGGCATTGATAATTTTGCAACTTTCGTTTCGACTAAACCCGGGGTAAGGCCGTTTTTGGTCAAAGGCAAAATACTTAAGAGCATCAATCAGCGGTACAACAAACAAGTAGCAGAACTGAGAAGCAAGAAACACTATGAGCACATTCGGATAAAAGGGGTCAAACGTTATTGGCGGCTCCAAGACTTGATGCACAAGGCCAGCCGCCTGGCAGTGAATTTCTGTCTTGCACATGATTTGGGCCGTATAGTTATCGGAACAAACAGAAACTGGAAACAGAGAGTCAACCTTGGCAAGCGCAACAACCAGAATTTTGTGATGTTGCCGCACAACAAGTTTATTGAGATGGTCCGGTACAAGGCTGAAGAATATGGCATTCAAGTGATAGTGCGTGAGGAGAGTTACACATCTAAAGCCAGTGCAATGGACTTCGATGAAATTCCTGATTTCGATCCAAAGGAAAGAAAACCAACGATTTCCTTCTCGGGGAAGAGGCTCAAACGCGGCCTTTATCAGTCATCAAAAAGACATTTGATCAATGCCGATATCAACGGTTCAGCAAATATCGGCCGAAAAGAACTCGGGGATGAGTGGCTCAAAAAGCTGCTCGAACTCGATGGGGGCGTCTTTGTGGACACGCCCGCAGTTGTACGAAACCTGCATGAATGTGTCGGTGTTCGTCAGTTGCTAAAAATGGAAGCACGCTCCCATGAAACCGTGCACGTAAGTGCGCGGTAGTTCATCAAATATCCTGATGGCAAGGTTTTTGAAGCAGTTGTTCTTCAAGATAATAGTCAAGGACCAATTCATCCGGAATTATCAAAGTTTTTCAAGAAATATGCCGCAATTCATAGTAAGGACATCCGTGATACCGGAGCGAGGCCTACTTTCTTGATGACTTGGGCATACGCTGATAAACCGGAAATGACCAAACAGTTAGCCGACGCTACTATTGCAGTTGCCAACGAAAACAACGCATTAGTAATTCCGGTTGGCCTCGCTTTTGCCAACGCACTAAAGCAAAGACCAGATTTAAAGTTGACGGTAGCGGATAATCGCCACCCAACATCGGCCGGTACATATCTTGAAGCTGCAACGATTCTGGCGGCCTTGACGAAAAAATCACCAGAAGGCGCCTCTTATTTAGGAGGATGCAAAAAACCTTTAACCGAAAAAGACGCTGCTTTTCTGCAAAAAGTAGCCTGGGACACAGTCAAAAACTTCTATGGATGGAAATAACATAGAAGTGTAATTCAGTGACAGTCCTGTGTTTTAGACACAAGGAAGTTCACTTAGGTCAAAGAGGAGATGCGTTAAGAATGTTTTAGCCGTCTCCTTTTTCTTACGGCGTTGGATTGCCCTTCTTAACTTCATAAGATCTACCAAACAGCTAACGGTATGGCTTTTGCTGTCCAGGCAATTTGAGCAAAGTTTGCCGGCTAAACCTGATTCATTCTCCGACAAGTTGGTTTCTCCAACGTCGAACACAAAAAAAGGCAAAGGTATTGAAGCCTAAGGCTTCTCCCCCTTTGCCCAAGGCCTCGAAATCTCGAGGCATACAGGAGAATATTCGAACCTAATTAAATTGTTTTATCTACGAATTTTCGGTAGGCACTCACACAACAATAGGCGATTATCAGAAGTGCCATCGTCAGTATGTAGAGAACGATGCCTGCCTTACAAATCCACAGAAAGATTGCGGTCATGATGATAAGAATGTATTTTTAGTTAGATGAATCCGCAAACCACAAATCCTAGAGCCACCGAGATGAAAACCGCCAAAACTCCGGGTACAAAGAATGAATGGTTGAAGATCCACTTACCGATGCGAGTTGTTCCCGTGTCGTCCATTTGAATCGCTCCGAGTACGGTCGGATAGGTCGGCAGCACAAAAATCCCTGAAACTGCCGCGAAACAAGCAACCAGCATGTATGAATTATCCGGATTGGCTGCCGTAATGCCGAGAGCGGCAATAACCGTAGGAGTAATTCCTTTTGCTGTGGCCGCCTGAGAGTACAGAAGCATCGAAGCCAGGAAAAACACAATCGCAAGAAGCGCCGGATATTGGCTAATCGTTTGCGAAGCAAAATCCTTAATCTCTTTGGTATGACCGGAGACAAACGTGTCACCTAGCCAGGCAACCCCCAAAACACAGATACACGCTACCATCCCGGATTTGAAGACAGAGGTTCCTGCCACATCACCAAGCTTGATTTTGCAAAAGATAGTGATGAGCGCACCCACTGCCAGCATCAAACTAATGATCGCTGCGTCACGGGGAACAACAACAGGTTTAATAAGACCAACTGCCGGCGAAATAGCAGATGCGTAAGCAACTACACATAAAACGCCTGCCAGGAAGATCCAAACAGAAAGTTTTGCTGTCGGAGTAATAACCATTTCCTGGAGACCTACCGGCGGTTTAACCAAGCCTTCTTTCAAGCGTTCCTGATAAATAGGATCCTCAGATAGGTCCAGTTTGGAAATGTGCGTCATGATAAACGCAGTCAGCATGCAGCCTGCGAAAGTAGTAAGAAGCCAAATTCCAAGCAGCGTCGGATAACTCCAGCCAAAGGGTTCCAAAGCGCCCGTCATGAATATAGCAGCAGCGGAAACCGGAGAAGCTGTAATAGCGATCTGGGAGGAAACGACTGACATCGAAAGCGGAACGGAGGGGCGGATGTTTTCCCCCTTAGCCACTTCGACAATGACAGGAATCATCGAAAATGCGGTATGGCCCGTACCGGCAAAGATCGTTAAAACATATGTCACGATCGGCGCCAGATAGTTGATGTACTTCGGATTCTTGTAGAGAATCTTTTCCGCGATATAAACAAGATACTGAAGACCACCGGCGAGCTGCATTGCGGAAATAGCCGCGATTACAGAGCCGATGATCATGATCACGTCCCAAGGAATATTGCCCGGTTTCATCCCAAGACAAAGTCCCAGCACCAATACACCCGCACCGCCTGCATATCCGATGCCGATGCCGCCAAGACGAACACCGATATAAATTGCTCCTAACAGAACAACGATCTGAAGAATAATCATGATATCCATAATTTTTCCTTCCACTAAATTTATTAAGACAAAAAAGGGAAGCGGCAGAGGGCCAAGGGGAAATCGCCCTCTGCCAAGGGGCCAATTCAAACCAGGGCCCCTTCCTCCAAGATAAAACTTTCTTTAGAAAGCAAATTTGAATGTGGCGCCAACGCCGTTGGATTTGATCTTGCTCCCGTAGGCACCGTAATAGGAAACTCCCAGAGAAGCTCTTTTCGCCAATTGAGCTTCAAGACCGAGTCCGACTGCTGCAACAGAGGACAACTTGTCACTTTGAATCTTGGCACCGACTCCGCTGCCGATCTTGAGGGTAGATTTACCGCGAGTATCACCCATAAACTGAGTCCAGTTCACATCCGCAACCGCCTTGAATTTAGCTGCTCCAACTTCGAACGGAACTTTCACACGCGTACCGACATTCGTAACCGCCAGATTCTGACTGTCAAACTTAGTCTTCACATTCTGACCGGCATACGTATCTGAGAAATCGTCGGCAGACAAATGCATCCAAGCCAATCCGACATAGGGCTCAATATTTACCGTGCCGAGATTCAGACCGGTATATGCTGCTTCTCCAAAGACCTGAGCGAGTTTGGCGTTATAGCTGGCCGAAGAACCGAAGCCTTGACTCTTATAGAACAGCGCTCGATTGGAATCTCGGTCCTGATGGGTATAAGCAAAACCGTAACTTAAGCGTACCGGATCCAAATTCGACTGGCCATAAATACCGAAATGGAAATCCTTGGAATCAATCTTGCCGTCATGGCCGCCTTTAAACTTGGTCTTACCTGCGCCGAAGAATATGCCAACCTTATTGCTGACATTGATATCTGCCTCAAGACCAATCAAGCCGGTATAAAAATCTGACTTCAGCTTGGATGCTCCGTCACGGTCCATTTTCGACCAGTTACCAATTGTGGACATCCACAATCGAGCCCGACCGCCGTCAACTTCCGCAACTCGAGCCGATCCGTCGATCCCGATTGCCTGATCTTTAATTTCTCTCACTAAAGACTGGCCGTTTGCAATCGTCATCGCATTGGCTGTCACATGAATATCATTGGCAAGAGAAGCAATCGTTTTTCTTGCCTCAGATTTTGTCGAATCCGCCAGCCCTCCTAAAAGATTGCTGTCGGCCATTAGAGCGTTGGCCACCGCAACCCCGTTAGATGTCAAAGCATAATCGGCGAGCGTTTTATCACTTTTGGTCAGGATACCGGTTAAAGTGTTTCCCTCCAGTGTCACTTTATGATCCACTAAGGCGTAGTCGGGCGTAACAACAGCATTTTGGTTAAAGCCTTCAATTTTATCGGCTGTCACAGTTCCGACTTGATCGATGCCGTCGTAAGCTTTTTCGAAAGCATCATTTGTTAACGATGTGACCGTAACCAGCGATCCGGGATTAAACGTCAAATTTCCGACTTGAACGTCCTGATCAGCAACAATTGCATAGGTGCCCCCGTTGTTCACCACTATATTGGCCTTCTGTATCGGAGCTCTAGCAATGCCGACGAGCGAATTGAGCTGACCTTTTTGAGTGAAATTGTCATTGAAACTCGACAAAACACCAAACACTCCGCCGTTAACGTTCACATTTCCCGAACCAAAAGATTCCGAGAAACCATACAGAGCACCATCTTCGACTGTGGTTCCTCCGGAGTATGTATTGTTACCGGTCATGATTAACATACCGGAACCGCGTTTCACTAAAGAGCCTTGATAGAGGTTATTGTCGATCTTGTTCTGGATTGCCTGTGCACGCTTCAGAAAATACGCAGACCTCCATTTTTGAGCATCGTCCTCTGAAATTACATGATTCGTAGCATCACTGTCGCCATCAACCACGACGAAATCATTCCCAAGCTCGTAACTTCCGCCCGTTGATGCATCTGTTCCGTTTTTGGTTTTTGCCATCCATTCCAGATCTTCTCGCTCACGTTGTTTCAGAGCGACTTCAGAGATGTCATTAGTCCAAACATCTAACGGAGCAAGATTCATGTTGTAATCAAATTTGCCCAACAACTGACCCGGACCATACATCCCTTTATTCAAATCAGGAACGCCCCAACCCATTCGGTTTGAAACCTCTCCTTCAGGCACTGCCCAAGTCCGAACAACTGCTCCGGATGCATCCACTTCAACATTTTCCCAACCAACCATATCGGTTCCGTCGGGATTCTTATGATTGGCAGTTGTAAACATCACTTCTCGGACCTGAGGGGCTGTCATGCTTTGATACCGGGACATCAAAACACCCATTGCTCCCGTCACGTGAGGCGCAGCCATGGAAGTTCCGCCCCAAGTTTGGTAACTCGGAGAACCTAGGTCTCCTACCGGATCGCCGTTCGAATCTGTTCCGGTATTAGGCTCAACATAACTGCCGTCAACAACCGCAGATGAATAAATACGGGAGCCGGGGGCTGCAACCGTCCAATATTTTCCTAATCCGGCTTCATTAAATGATGAAATCAATTCATACCGGTCGCCTCTTTTCATCAGTCCTGCAACCGCAACCCAATTATTTTCCGCTTCCGGGTTAAAGTAAGGATAAAGAGGACGATAGAAAGGGTTGTGCATGTCGCGATTTCCGGTTGTGAACACCTGAACGACATTTGTTCCTTTCACTGCATCCCAAGCCGCATCAACGAAACTCTTTATTCCCTTTGCGCCGTAGATTTTGTTGTGCAGGAAATATTCATACTCGGCCTGGGCAACCGTATTCGTCGGGATATGAGCCAAACGAGGTCCGATTCTGAAATTAACGCCGTCGACTTTATTCAAATCGGATACCTTCAAATTCCCTGCGTCCGTCCAATTCCCGCCAATCATCTGCTGCAATCGGTATACGCGGATATTTGTTCCGAAAGAATTGTTTATAACGCCGCCTCTGTCCTTACCGTTATCTTTGACGAGCGCATCAGCCAAAGTTTTCCAACCGTTGTAGAAAAAACCATAGTCAAGGAAAGGACCGTAATTGCTGTCATCGGAACCTCCTGTGTTTGCGCTATAACTTGTAGAATTCCAAGCTACGCCGTGATGATTGGCTCCGTCACGATTCGCAGCAATTGTTCCTAAAACGTGAGTTCCATGGGAATCATTTACGCCAAGAATCCATTTCCCCGTCGTATCAAATGATTCATCTTTCGTGTAAGCGCCATCAAACACAGCCCCTTGCGGGTAACGATTACCGGTCGATGTATATTTTCCCTGCTGTGTGATATAGCGGAACCGCTCTCCATCAAGCTCAGGATGAGTATAGAGAAGCGCTCCAGAGTCCATCATGCCTAAAGCTGTCTTTTGACCGTTATAGCCAAGAGAGTAAGCTGCAGATGCGTTCATAGCCTCAAGCCCCCAATCTTTCTGATATTCGGGGGTTTCCCATGACGATGTACTTCCGATTACGCCGGGTTCAACATATGCTGCTGACGCAACTCCGCTCAACGTAAAGAGCGCCGTCGCAATGCAAAGACTAAGAGAAGATTTCGTTCTTTTGCCGTGGGATGTTTGAATCTCACTGGTCGTGACAAAAGACTGTCGAACATCGTTCCAAATAGTCCTAAATGCTTTATTCATTAATTATCTCCTTTTAGATCCATAAGAATGGAATTAAGGGACATGTATAAAAATAGCTCCTCATATTTTTAAATACACAAGCAATTCCCTCTTTTATAGTTTTCAATACTTTTAAATAAAAGACATCAGGACTAATTCTTATAAATTTACTTATTTTCTTTCATATTTAACCAATTTAAGCAAAAGGTATGAGCAAGATTAATTAAACGAGCTTCAATTTATCAAAACAAATGTGACAATTAAATTTTTACGCTGTTTATGAAGTTATTGCTTATTCTTACAACAATTTCATAACAAAGAAACAAGTAGAAATAATTCGATTATGACTTTTAGATAGCTAACTAATTACCAGAACGATACCAATAAAAATATAGTAAATATATTTTTTAATAATTAAGTTAAATTAATATTTGTTTTTTAATGCACACTGATTTTTAAGTAACAAAAGTAACTCAAAAAAGCAAATCAAATAATCTTCGTTCCAGAAGCAGTGCTAGGATGCGCGTGCAATGATATCGGCAATAATTGGTAGATAACTATAGGTATAAAAAGACTTTTTCTTGTCAATCAACTGTCCTAGTCTATGAAGCAGACATAAGAGGTACTTTTTCTACACTACGTTTAGGGATACCTCTCTTGGCACTATATTTTATTTAACCTCTTTTTGAGGCTAGATAATCTCAAGTCATAAAAATAAATATAAACTTCAAATAGCATGCTATATAAATAACAACTCTCTGCAACTCGAAGCTTTTTTTACTAACACAAAATCGTTAGATACGACTTACCAAAAGAGCAAGATATAATTGTTATTTAAACATCCTTTTATAAACAAAAAAAATATTGTTGTATAAAACAATAATTGTTTTAATTTTTATACAACTACTAGATTTGTTTGTTATTCATCAAACACTTATTGACGACGTCTATTTGATCTAATTTAATATTTAATCAGAAAATATTTTTTCATTTGTAGAATTCAAATTTCTTCATATTTATCTTTTATTTAATTATGAATAACATGAAAGTTCTGCATAACGGATCGGGTTTAGACAAACTCATAAAAAACAGCCCCCTGTCTGCAAAAGCTCCTTTTATTAGGAAACACTCTGCCCTTGCAGTGGCTGCTTGTTTGATTTTTCCTCTTAATGATGCGATGGCGAACATTGAAGGATATAACTTTCCCTTCTCAGAGGCTTATTTAGTCTTCGTTGATAACGAACAAGATGTCACATCTAACTCAAATGATCCGAATGATGTTTCTAACAGAGAAAACCGCCCCTTATTTTTTTGGGCAAAAAACGGCTCCTATACTCTAGAAACATGGGGGCTAGCAGTTTACTCGCCGTCTTATTTTCAAGCAGGCGGCGAAACGACGTTTACTCCACTCCCAACCAATGCTGTGCAGCAAGGCCAACCAGCTTCTTTAAATTTACCCCCGATAGCTCTTGGGGAATCTTATACAGACGAAAGAGAACCCAATCTCTTCATTAACGTCATTGGCTCTAGAGACGGTGATGTTTCATTTAATGCAAGAACCATAAGTGCTTATAGTGGTCAAACTAATTACATCAGTTTGTATGTGGATGGCGGAAACCTAAATAACAACAATGAAACACAGTTAAATGTGGCAAGTAGTTTCAACATTATTGATTCGAATGTGCAGGCCTCCCTCGTTGTAAAAAACTCAGCCTCTTTCAGCGTTGGAGCGGGTACTACCTCTAACAGTACTGCTCAGTTAAATTTTTCCAAGGAAAATGATCGTTTCTTAATTGAAAATGCTAGAGATGTTTCTTTTGCAGGAAATCTTAACTTTACTAACAAAGTCAAGAACCTAGCTGTTACGGGAGAGATTTCTGACCAAGCGCTTATCCGGAATTCTAACTTCTCAGTCGGCAAAACTTTCCTATTCGGCGGTTCAGAGTACGGAGACGTGAAGGGTACCGATAATGCATTCTTACAGATTATTAACGATGAAGGAGTCAATGCTGAATTCAATGTCGGATCCCTCATCATTCAAGCGCCTAATGTCGGAAATAAAACATCTTTCCTTGTAGGCCATAGGGCTAACGTCAAAACCTCATCTCCTGTTATTGTTCAAGCCCAAAAAGAAGGAGCAACAGCACAATTACTTCTTGGCGACACCAGCTCTAACGAAGCGTTTTATAACTTAAACGCTCCGGAAGTTCAATTAAAAGGCCCGGGTGATGCCAAAGTTGTTTTTAATAACGGACATACCGGAGATTCGGCACAAGAACTTCGTATTCCAATTGTAGGAAGCGGAAGCGTTGAGATTCAAAGCGGAAGAACCTTATTTACCGTTCCGACCAGTTATGACGGTCAAACACTTATTGCCGAGCAAGGAACCTTAATTCTTCCCACACTGAGTTCCGTTGGACAAAGCAACATCGTCGATAACGGAGAGCTCGTTTATACAGGAGTGAAAGGCATTTTGCAGGATAAAATCAGCGGGACAGGCGCAGTCAGTTTTGATAAAAATGCACATATCGCTATTCAAAATGACACCGAATGGACCGGTCCTACAAATTTAAGAGATGCTATCGTCACTCTCGGAACATCTGAAAAGCCTGTGCTGATGAATAGCTCGTCCGTCAATATTTCTTCCGAATCGACTTTGAGCGGTTTTGGCACAATTAAAGGAAGCTTGAATAATGAGGGTACATTTGGTATCGGGGATACAGACTCCTCAGCACCAACTGAATTTAGAGTCGGGAAAGATTTGAGCAACTCCGGGCAGATCGTACTCGGAAATGGTAAAACTGCTGGAAACAAGCTTATCGTTGCAGGAAATTATTCCGGAGATAACGGACAAATCTTGTTTAACACTGTGTTAGGGGGAGACGATTCGTTAACCGACATGATGATCGTCGAAGGCGACACTTCTGGCAGAACAATCGTCCACGTTAATAACCTTGGCGGAACCGGAGCAAAAACTCTCAATGGAATTAAGCTTATCGATGTTTCAGGGAAATCCGATGGCAATTTCGTTCAAAGCACCCGACTTGTTGCCGGAGCCTATGATTATGAACTGAAAAGAGGGACCGGCAGCGATAATCGAAACTGGTATCTAATCAGTGACCTTGCCGATAAAACAAAACCTGACAATCCTGATAAGGGGGATAACGGAGGCAATGGCGGTGACAACGGAAACGGAGGCAAAGTCATTCCAATCGTAAGACCTGAAGCCGGTGCCTATATCGGAAATGAAGCTATCGTTCATTCCCTTTTCACAAATCGCCTGCAAGACAGGATCGGTGACCTGTGGTTTACAGATCCGCATTTCGATAATAACGAAACAAGAAACTTTTGGATGAGAATGCAGGGAGGATATACCTCCTGGAAAGAGAGCAGCGGACAAATCAAAAACCGCACTCTGACAGCCGCTACACAGCTTGGAACGGAACTGCTCTCGTTTTCTTCCAACGGCACCAACCGATTCCAATTCGGATGGATGGGCGGTTATGGCCACGGAAGGACCAAATCCCATAATCCTTATTCGGGATACCGCGCAATCGGCAGCGTAGACGGTCTGAATTTCGGTGTAACCGGCACCTGGTTCCAGAATGGAACCGGCCGTGAAGGCGCATACGTTGACACCTGGCTTACATACGGCTGGTTAAAAAACAGAGTTAAAAGCTCAGGCGTTGAATCCTATCATTCAAAAGGCCTAACTGGATCTCTTGAGACGGGCTATACCCTGAAGCTCTCAGAATTTGATACCTCTGAAGGACGCCAAGTCGGAATTTATTTCCAGCCGCAGGCTCAGGTCATTTGGTCGGGTATTAAGACTGATAACTTCACTGAGTCCAATGGCACACGCATTGAAGCTGTCGGGAAAAATAATGTGACGACAAGGCTCGGCGCAAGAACGATCTTCCATCTGAAGAACCAAGCTAATCCTAAATATGAGGGAGCACAGGTGTTTATTGAAGGTAATTGGATTCACAATACCAAAGATTACGGAGTCACAATGAACGGGGTTAACCTCAAACAAAAAGGCGCACGCAACTTGGGTGAATTTAAAACCGGGGTAGACAGTCGTCTCAATCCCAACTTACACCTCTGGGCAAACACTGCTGTCCGCGCTGGTTCATACCATTACCGTGATTTAAGCTTTATGGCCGGATTAAAGTATAGTTTTTAAAGCCTTATCCTAAAATCGCTTGATTAATTGGACGTCTCGGAGAGCAAGAAAACGCACTCCGAGACTAATGTTTTTTCAGAGATGATATCTATAATTTTCCCTGCACCATGTGTCAATCAAATAGTTGCCAAACATTTGTACCTGCTCAAGCAGCAATTAGGGCACCAGATCCCATTCAAAACTCTTCTGGAATAGCTATTAATCGCAGTTTGCGAAGAACTTTTTGTCGATCGAAAAAATCTACCCTCTCTTGTTTTGAACTAGACCTGCGCCGCTAAAGCAATGCAAAATCAACAAGTTCATAACCTACCAACAAACCATACGGTCCTAAGCCTCAAAAGCCATGTTCTATCAAAAACAGTCAGCTTTGAAAAAGCTAGATCGATTATGGTGCTTTTCTCTTCATCATCAAGAAAGCTGTTTAAAATATATCTCCTGCTTCTGTCGCGAGGTTTACTAATCTATTTGTTTTAACAAATAAGTCTTTTGTCCTAAGTAGCGCACCTTAACTAATTTAATTATCACTATAAATCATATAGTTATAGATTAATCAAATCTATCATTTAAACTTTTTGACGTATTTCTCTGCCCACTATCCCCCTCTAGAATGACTTTTGATCTCTTGAAATAACCTTGTTAACAAAAGGGGGCCTTATGAATACTTCTTCCCGTCGATCCTTTTTAAAAACGTCTGTCGCTGGAGCCGTATTTTCTTCAGCCGGTATCTTAGCCTCGACTGCATCCGCTCAGACTAGGAAATGGGACGAAACCTTTGATGTGATTGTGGTTGGTTCAGGCTTCGCCGGCCTCGCTGCTGCGATTGAAGCTAAAAAAGCCGGAGCAAACGTCATCGTGTTAGAGAAAATGCCGACCGCCGGCGGGAACTCCATCATTAACGGAGGAATTCTGACCGCCACCGGTTGTCCGCAGCAGAAGAAACACAACATAGAAGATTCTAAGGAGCTTCTTGAAAGAGATATTCTTGTGGCGGGCAACTACATGAATGATGTGAAGAAAGTACACCAGATGGTCGATCGTGTCCTTTCTACTTATGAGTGGACCGTCAACGAGCTAGGTGTCGAATATCTGCCCGATGCGATCGGGCAGGAAGGCGGTCACTCAGTTCCGCGTTATGTAACGACGAAGATTGGCTCAGGCGCAGGAATCGTCAACAAACAGTTGGATAAATGTCATGAACTTGGCATCCCGATTCGTCTAAGAACGTACGTTGACAGGATCATCCGCACAGCAAACGGTGTAGAAGGCATCGAAGTCTTTGAAGGATACCGTTTTCCTAAGGCTGGAAGCGGTCGACACAAATCCCTGAAGGCAAATAAAGGTGTAATTCTCTGTTATGGTGGTTTTTCAGCTGATGTTCCTTACAGAACAATTCAGGATCCGAAACTTAATGCCACCTTAGATACCACTAATCAGCCGGGAGCGACCTCCGAACTTTGGCGAGAAACCTCCAGCATCGGGTGCCTGCAAGCTCAAAACGATTGGATTCAGTGTGGCCCATGGGGAAATCCGCATGAAAAAGGCATGGGCATCGGCTGGCAATTCAATCAAACAGCAGCGGCAGAATACGGACTATGGACCAATAGCGCCGGCAAACGATTTGTGAATGAATTGGCAAATAGAAAAGTAAGAGCGGATGCGATTATGGTCGAACAGGCCAACGGGCGTAAATGCTTCGCCATTGCCGATGCAAACGGTGTAAAACCTTTTGAGACACAGCGCCCGGGAATGCTAAATAAACATCTCGAACGAAATTTAATCTTCAAATATGACACGTTAGATGAACTGGCAAAAGCACAAGGGATTGACGCCGAGCAGTTGAAACAGACGGTTGAAGAGTTCAACGGATATGTAAAAAACAAAAAGGATCCTGTCTTAGGCCGTTATATCAATAACGAGCAATTGCCTGTTGAAACTGCGCCCTTCTATGTCGGCGAGCTTCAGCCTAAAGTTCACCACACCATGGGTGGTCTGATTACAGACGATAAATGCATGGTGCTTGACGTGAAGACAGATAAACCTATCAAGGGCTTGTATGCGGCCGGGGAGGCGACGGGACATGTACACGGGGCAGTCCGATTAGGCTCAGTCGCTATCCTAGATTGTTTAGTCTTCGGACGAATGGCCGGCGAAAACTGCGCCAAATCATAAAGAACAATATTCCCGCTTGAGGAATTAGCCGAAGAATGGTTGATCAGAAGAAAATCTTTTTGGTCGACCTTCTGTTGGAGGAATTATGAAAAGACTCCTGCTCAGCTCCTTTCTTTTATCCGTTGCCTTTTTTTACTTTGATGCTTCTTTTGCTCAGGAGAGTGCTCCGCTCGGCGCAGATCGCCACGGAGTTAAAAATGTAACTTGTAAGGAATGCCACGGTGAGAAAAATGAAATTACTGCCCCGGACATTAACCAATGCTCGAAATGCCATGCTCCCGATGAAATTGAAAAGAAGACTCAAGGAATAAAACCTCAGAATCCACATGTATCGCCACATTACGGCAACAAATTAGAGTGCACGCTTTGTCATCTGCAGCATGTCGCTCCGGAAAATTATTGCGCACAGTGCCACAGTTTTAATTTCAAGGTTAAATAACCGGATTTGATCGGCGCACTCCTTATTAAACAGTAATTACCTTTTGAAAGAGGTGCCGATTAAGGCACCTCTCTTAAAGAAAGTTATTAAGATTATCTAGGAACTGCGTTTTTTCATAACTCCGGAATAGGTTATTTCCTCGATAAACGCTATCAATTATTTTAAAAACTTCCAATGGAGTGCGGACCTGCAATTTTCGGTATATAGATGAGCGGTGAACTTTGACCGTTTTTTCTGCTATGCCCAGTTCCTCTGCTATTTCCTTATTATTCAGACCTTTCGTTATGAGGCGTACGATGTCGAGTTCCCGACCGGTCAAAGTGAGGAGAAGTTCTCTATTTTTCTTGACGTTTATGAGGGTAGAGCGAAACTGCCAATCTTCATTCACAGCAGCTTCGACGCTTTCAAGAAGTCTTTCATCATTAATCGGTTTTGTTAAAAAATCGTATGCGCCTTCTCTTAAGGCCATAACCGCTGTCCCGACATCCGCATAGGCGCTAATATAAATAAGCGGCATCGGGCACTCACTTTTCTTTAACCTAATTTGCAGCTCAAATCCAGATGTTTCCCTCACTTGAATGTTTGAAATGAGGCAGCCGGGTATCATCGGATTATCATTTTCAAAAAAATCTTTAATGGAAAAATAAAGACGCACCTTCCACCCTTCCTGTTCAAGAAGGAATTTCAAAGAGTTTCTCGCACTCTCTTCTTCGTCTATGACACGAATCAGAGCCATTGGATTAGAACTCATTTTTACCTCTTCAGCCAATTAGGAAAGGATTAACTGGAAAACAGTTCTCACTCAGATGCAATAAGTAATCGCAAGCTAGAGACCGCTGCCGCCTTAGCCAGCCTTGTTAACAATAGAAAGATTCCAACAAGGCTTCAAGCCGACGAAAGCAGTCTTACAAAAAACTTAGATACATTTTTCTTAGCTATCCTTATGTTTTAGAAGTAAAACTTTCAAAGTGCACGCTAATCTTTGGCAACGGGACAAACTCAAGTTGTGATAACCGATAATACAAAACAAGCACCTCAGGACCAGTCAATCGGGCTCCAATCGAGGCCTATTGAACGCGAAGGACAAAGAGTGAGGCTCTAGGGTTGAAGAAAATCTTTGCGATTTATCGGGAGATGATCGATGGTCGTCATCGAAGATGAATAAAGCTGTATTTTGGCGGTAGGACCTTATCCGCATCAGCGAAGCAATAACAAGACCCAAGCAGGTAAATCAAGAAAGGCGTCCAAATCTTACTTAATAAACCCGCCCTTTGTCCCCAGTAAATCTAGACTACCCGCTAACTTGGATAAGGCGGTTTCAGTATATTCATTTGGGAGTTGACGTGTTCAGCGAAAACAACAACTCCTACTTGAGCATATCAATTACTCAAATGAGAGATGCCTAAAGACGGATTGTTACCGTTATTCTGCCTTTTCAAATACAGTCTAGTGAAATCATTTAAGAAATTCCGCGGAATTTATTAAAGCCCGTCTGTCCTCAAAGGACAACGAATGTTTGCTTGAATATTGGTCCAGTAAATTTAGCAGGGTTGGCAGGAAAACCACTTTCTGCTCAAGCTCTAAGTCATAAGAAATTAAGAATGATTGTTCGGTTCTTCAAAAATTAAAACGATGACAGATGCCATCAAACTCAGCATGCCTAAACCCATGGAGATAGAGGGATTTTCATGAAGAAAAAATATTCCAAGAGCGGCCGCCATCAGCGGCTCTGTCAACGCTAATGTAGAAGCCACAACAGGAGATGTGTATTTAATACCGTAGGTAAAACACGGGTAGGCAATTCCGGCAGTCACCACACCTAAACCTAGAGAAACCAAAATTCCTCGTGTTGTAAAAATCCAATCTGTCGGAAAAAGAATTGTCACCGGCAAAAGCAACACGGCTACAAGGCCCATTTCTAAGAGCATTGTCGTTTCAGGATTGATTTTCTTAACAACTTGCCCTACCGCTATGATTTCTACACCGTAGCAAAGGCCCGCGGCAATCGGGAGTAAAAGCCGCCAGTCTGCGCTTTGAGACTGGAAGCCTCCGCTGTAGTTAATCATAAATACACCGACTATTGCCAGAGCCGTGGCGATCACCCAAAATTTAGAAGGCTTCTTCTTAAAAAGTAAAAATGCAACCACTGCCGCCCATAAAGGAGTTGTCGCAATCGCCACCACTGAACCAACCGCAACTCCAACTTCCGCTACCGAGTAGAAAAACAGCAACTGGTACAGCAGAACGCTGGCTACAGCGATTAACATCGGTTTCCACGGGACAGCTGACCAATTAGGCGGAAGCCTATGAGTCCATAGGCACCAAAGGAATATTGTTAAGGCGCCGAGGAACATGCGCACTTCGGTGATTACGACCGGAGTATGTCCTTCGGGTGCCAATTGCTGCAATGTCCCGGTAACACTGAACAGCAAGCAGCTAACTAGCAGGAATAAGGGACCAATGAGATTACGCATAGAAGAACTGCTCCAGACCCAATAATCAAAAACCTCTGTGCTTTTAGAGGTTGGCGTAAGCCTCTTCCGGGACTTTGCAGAACTGATACATCTCATTCCACCGTTGATGGGAGTCAATTCTTTCATGCAGTTGAAACCAGCGAGCAAATGTATGGAGCTCCTCCCAGTGTGAGTTTTCTTTATGGACAACTAGATTTCGGCTCCAGGGTTTTCTTTTCCAGCCTTTAAGAACCGGTACTAAAGAACCACCCATAAGGTCACGTTTTATGAAAGAAAGAGGCAGGTCGACAGCAATCCCTTCTCCTGAAAGAGCAGAAATATAACCGTTTTGATCACCGACAAATTTCGTTGTTACCTTTCCGGCGCCCTTTTTGCCGAACGCCCCTTCCTTATTGTCTTTTAATTTTCTCAGTTGTCCTGTATAAAAATCATAGATAAGGTTCCCGTAAACGAGATCTTCTGCCTCCGGATAGAAAGGTTTGCGCTTTAATAAAAGCGTATGACCCTGATCATTAAGGTCAGTGATTATTTTCGGCTCGCCCCGTTTAGCGAGATAAGCAGGAGAAGCCACTAAAAGCGTGAAACACTGGCCTATAGGAAGAACTGTCAACTCAGATTCTTTCGGTTCGTAAGGCACTAAGGAAATGTCTACTTCCTTATTCATAACCGAAGTGTGATCCATATCCGGAACCAATTGGATTTCAATATCAGGATATTCAGTATTAAATTTGTTTATCAGGCCGACTACTCCGTGAACAATTGCGCTCGTTGTTAGACCGAATCGGATGAACTTGTCGTTTCGGCTGCTCAATTCTTTAGCGGCTTCCTCCAATAATTCATCGTGGAGACGAACAATTCGACGGATTAAAGAAAGATTGGTTTTCACAAACCTTGTCGGCTGCATGGGCTTTCTTCTCCGATCGAGAAGGCTGACACCCAAGTCCTCTTCCAAGGCGGTCAACTGTCTTGACGCCGTTGAAAGATCGCAATCATTTTCGATACAAGCTTGGGTTAAGTTGCCAGTGCGCTCAAGACTCTCCAAGACCTTCCAATTTAATAAATTATTTTTGGGTCGCATGGGTCAGTCCTCTAACTTGCAAAATTGCAATATAGGTTGAGTAAAAGCGGTAGGTAGAAAAACTACGGACCGCTAATCTGTAAGTGTTCTTCACCTAAGGAGACATTTTATGCAAAGAAGACAATTTTTTAAAATCTCTGCAGGCGTTGCTTTTTCACTTTCTTCTCTACCTATGACAGCAATCGCAGCAGATAAGTCAGACGTTCGATCCAACGTTTTAGTCGTTGGCGGCGGCATGGCCGGTTTGTGTGCGGCTATTTCAGCTAAACAAAGCGGGGCCTCAAAAGTAATACTCGTTGAAAAAGGCGGATTTTTAGGAGGACACTCCATTCTTTCAGGATCCGGGTATTGGATTGGGGGCACTAAGATCCAGAAAAAAGCAGGAATTGATGATTCCCTGGAAATTAACTGGCAGGATTCCCTTGAAAGAGGATTAAAGCTGAATCGTTTCCTGAAGAGAGACACCGGCGTTGCGCGGTTAGTTTATGAACAAGGTCCTAAGGATCTGGATTGGCTTGAATCTTTGGGCGTCAAGTTTACGGACCAGCCGGCTCAAGCCATCGGCAATCGCAAACGTGTTCATTATTTTGCACCGGGTTATAGAGTCGGTTCACCGCAAGCCATTAAGGCTCTTCAGGCAAAAGCTGAATCTCTCGGAGTTGAAATTATTCTGAACACTAACCTTGTTTCCCTGATTACTGAAAGTGAAAAACGCAATGCTCGCGTCATCGGTGCAATCCTAGAAAATAACAAAGGAAACAAGTACGCAATCTATGCTGACCACGGTGTGATTCTTGCAACCGGCGGCTTTGCTAACGGCAAAGAGATGGTTGAAAAATATCATCCTTATCTGAAAGGCGTTAAATCACACGGCTCTAAGCTTAATGTCGGAGAAGGCATTAAGGCTGCAACCGCGCTTGGAGCAAATGTCATTGTTGAACATTACGGTTTCGGCATGAACATGCTCTTTGTCGGAACACACAGCAATGTATCCATCGGTCAGCCTCTCGTTGAAGTTCCATTGATCATTGTTAATAAGAACGGACAGCGATTCCAAGATGAGACTCGCGGTTATCTCGCCGTTAACCACAAGATGGTCGAAAACAAATTCAAACTCGCCTATTGGATTCTTGACTCCAAGGCAGTTGAAAAATACAAAGATACCAGCCTAAAAATCTTCTTTGAGAAACAGAAAGTCGACAAGTTCGATAATTTAAAGGATCTTGCAAAGGCTGAAGGTATTAACTACCAAAACCTTGAAAAGACGGTTAAGGAGTACAACGAAGACGTTCTCAAGGGCAACGACAGATATCAAAATCGTACCAAGTTACTGGATACGATTGATAAAGGACCCTACTACGCATTTGAGTGCGAGCCTCAAATTTACACATCTTATTCCGGATTAGAAATCAACAAGAAAGCTCAAGTCATGACGACGGCCGGTACCCCAATTCCGGGACTTTATGCAGCTGGCGACGTTACAGGCCATTTGGCTTATCAAGCCGGACTAGGAGGCGGTGGAATTTCCGGACTTGTTATGGCGACAGTATACGGAAGGATTGCGGGTGCTGAGGCTGCAAAGTAGTCTTTGAATCACTAAGTTAGTAATGAGTGACCAGTCGAGATGCTTTGATCTCCGGCTGGTCTGCTAATTTTTGGAACTAATCTAACCATTGGCATTGGGTCGCTTTGCCAAAAACTCTTAGGATTCTTGATCTTCATCGCCTCTTAATGAAAATCCGAAAAGTTTATTCTGGCCCAAGCTGCCCCTGAGTCACACAAAAAAGAAGCGACTTGTCAGCTATGGTCCCTTGAACTAAATTCCTAAGCGGAAAGGACTTACAGATCATTAGAGGGTGATTTCCGGCTCTTCTTGCTTCAAACAGATCCTCCTCGGTGAATACGTACGGTTTCGTTAGGAATTTATAAGACATTAGCTTCTTAATGATCTCCAGTTTCGCCGCCTCAGCCGGAACTACAACCGAACATCCCTAATGGGCCCTCATCCTTTCAGTAGAGAGAATTAAGATCTTAAGTAAACATTAGCTGAATAAAACAAATTGAACGCTACAGATCCACGGAAGAATGAATCATAGGTTGAAATTTAAAATGCTCTCGTTCTCGTAATTTATTGAGAAAGATGCGAAAGAAGTTCTCGAAGCTGAGTTTGTTCAGTCGTCTTAGATTTAAGGCCAAGTTTCCCGTAGGCATGAAAGCGGTGGCTCTCTACCGTGCGTTCACTTAATCCAAGCCGTTCTGCGATTTCAAAATTTGTGAGTCCTTCTTTTACAAGGGACAGAACTTGCTTCTCTCTCGTCGATAGAGATTGATAACGCTTATTCAAGTCTTCTATGTTCCCCTGGCTTTGGTCTGTTGAATCTTTCCTTATGGCTTCGGAAATTGCATCGATCAGCTCTTGTGGATCGACCGGCTTCTTCAAAAGATTGTCTGCTCCTTTCCTAAACACGGATATCGCCATGTCTAGATCTGCATGTGCTGTAAGGAAGAGAATCGGGTGAGAAAAGCCCTTTTCTTTCAGGCGGTTTTGAAGTTCAACGCCGTTCATTTTTGGCATTAGATAGTCCAAGACAAGGCATCCCGGCCTCGAAGAATCATCCAAAGCAAGAAAAGACTCTGCCGTCGGGTAAGTTTTAACTTCCCAGCCCTCTCCTTCCAGCATATACGACAAGCCTTCCAACAAGTCCATATCGTCGTCAACAATACGGATTAAAGGGAGGATTGGGTCATTTTCACTTTTCATTTAGATCCTCAGGTATTGGAAGTGTCAGACAAGCCGTTGCCTTTTTATCATCAACGTCTAATCTAAAGCATCCTCCATGGCGAGCAGCAATGGCCTTAACAATTAACAAGCCTAAGCCAAGTCCCTCCGGTTTGCTGGAGGAAAGAACATTAGAAGGAGAATCTGCCATGCTTCCGCCATTGTCGGAAACAATAAGTTTAGCCTTATCGTCTTTCTTTGACAGAGCAATAGAAATTAAAGGATAGCGGCGTCGGTGCTGACTGATTGATTCAGCTGCATTCTTTAAAAGGTTGTGTACTACCAACTCAATCTCAAGCCGGCTACCTCGCATCATTATGTTTTCATTGACAGCCACCTTTAGAGCCCCCAAATAAGAGCCCGAGTCTTTGAAGTCCTTTAGTGCGGAATCTACGGCTCCCGAGAGCGAGAACTTTTCATACTTCCCTGCCTTCTGCTTTGCGTACTTACGTACATCGTCCACGATCCTTTGAGCGCGATTGGACTGAGCTTCGATTTTTTCAAAAACAGTTAGAGCTTCTTCAGAGGTTAGAACGCCCTTCTCTGCCTTCTTCTTAGCTCCAAATAGAAAAGCTCGGATTGTCGTCAGTGGCTGACGCAATTCATGTACGACGATTGAACTAAGCTGATCAACCACGCCTAAACGTTCAAGCGCACTGAGTTTTTCAGATACCGCCTTTTCCTTCCGTCTCAGTTCGTTCTGTTTTTTAAGAGACTCCGTCAATGACCTCGTTCTTTTACGAACAATTTGTCCAAGAATGAAACTTAAGAGGAGAGAGGCGGCAAAAAGTCCAATGCCTAATAGGAGCCAACCCGCATATCTAGTTCTGAATTCTTTAGAGAACCAATCCTTCAGAAATCCGAACGGGCCAATTTGAAGATCTTTGAATAATTCATCGGTCTTTGTTGAATCTGTGGCAATACTCCAGCCCATTCCACCTTCTGCCATCGGCATTGCAAGAAGAGCTTCGGCGGCTTTCCTTGCAACAACCGGGTCTGCAGTGGGCATCGTCGAAACGGACCAATTAGGATAAAGCTCAGTAGAAGCCAGACAACCTGTTCCATTAGGTTTAAGGCCGATACCTTTCAGGTTCTTCCATACTTCTCCGTCCTTTGGATATGTGTCTTCCAAAAAACAGCTTGAAACTGAGCCAACGTCGGCTTTTCCTTTCAAAACGGCATCAACTACCTTTTTGAGGTCTCTGCCTACATAATGAACAGAGCTGAAAAAGGTATAAGGATCATAGCCTTGTTTAACGAGTTCTCCGAGTCCGATTTGATGGCCATAAAACCCGCCTTTCAAATTCGCTACCAATGAATGACCCTGCATATCTGAGAGATTATTAATCGGACTGTCTTTTCTTGTAATAAATAAAGTTCCATAGGCTTCATTGGGATTGGGCAAACGGTCAGAGACCATTGTTGCCAATTCTTTGGCCCCTTTTTGTGCCATTCTTCTAGACAAACCCGAAGTTGAAAGAAAAATGTCGATTTTTCCTGCTTCTAAGCTTTTCTCTAGTGCCGGCAGGGGCAGACGAACAATTTTAAGATTCTGAGGACCAAAGGTATTTTTCAGAACCTTAAGTGTCGGTTCAACGATCTTCTGATTGTTATCCTGCGGAGGATCAAGGCTCACACCTACGACAACAGAATCTGCTGCGTGAACTGATAGGAGCATTAGCTGAGATAGCAGGAATATTGAGATTCGAGCGAACATTTTTAGTTGAAAGATCCCCTTTTACTAAATTTTAAAAGGATGAGTACTTAAGTATCGAAGTCGATATCGTTGTTGATGCAGCTCAATAGAAATACTCACTCAAGGAGAAATCTCAATGTTCAAAATCTCAAAACTCGCGCTGCTTTTATCTGCGGGCCTTTTAGGAACGAACTTATACGCAGCCTCCTCAGTAGAATTTGTTCCCGGCAAATATATCGGAGAAGCAAACGGTCGAAACGGCCCGATGAAGGTTGAAGTCACTGTTAACCAGAAAAAGATCACTAACATCCAGGTTCTTTCTCACCGTGAATCTGCCGGTCTCTCTGACGCGCCGCTTACCCAACTGCCGAAAGAAATTATCGAGCGCCAGACACTTAAGGTCGACAACATCGCCGGCGCCACTTTCAGCAGTCAAGGTTTAATTAAAGCGACTCAAAACGCTTTGAGCAAAGCCACTAAAGATCTTTCTCCTCTCCTTCTTACCACTTTGCCCGTAAAAGCAAAACAGGCCATGAAAGATGAGGAGGCAGATATTGTTGTTATCGGATCGGGTATTGCCGGTTTGACAGCCGCCATTGCCGCTAAAGAAAAAGGCAAAAACGTTCTTGTCATTGAAAAACAAGGCATGTTAGGCGCCGGAGATTCGATGAACATCTCTACCGGTATCACTGCCGGCGGCAGCAAGTTCATCCAAGAACATGGCATTAAGGGCAAATCCACTCAGGATTATGTCGATCATCTGATGAAACAGGCCAAAGACAAAGGCATTCCTATTAATAAAGCCAATGTTGAGACTTATGCACGCAGAGGCGGAGAAATCATCGACTGGTTAGAACAGCTTGGCGTTCCCTTCGGCCGGTTCCAGGAAGACAAGTACTTCCACATCACTAAAGACGGAAGCGCTCCGGGGCCTCATATCATGAAGGCTCTGAAAGCCGAAGTTGAAAAACAAGGCATTCCGCATCGACTCAACAGCAAAGTTACTGAAATCCTGTCGGATCATGGCAAGGTCATCGGTGTTGAAGTCTCTACACCGGAAGGAAAGTACAAAGTTCTGAGTAAAGCGGTGATCGTTGCGACAGGCGGATTCTCTGCCAGCCCGGAACTCCTCAAACGCTACGCTCCTGACTGGATCGGTCGTCCGACTACCGGCGCATCTTCTCTGACCGGCGACGGCATTCGAATGGCACAAGCGATCGGTGCAGACACCGCATCAATGGAACAGATTAAAGTTAACTACCTCTGCCACCCGCTCACAAAGAAAGACGGCGTTTCCCTGACGGCCATCACGCCTTATACAGTTCTTATCAATCATGACGGCAAGCGGTTCGTTGATGAAAACCATCCTTCAATTAACTTCAAGAGCAAAGCTATGATGAAGCAGCCGAAGCACGAAGCTTATGCAGTTGTTGACCAGAAAGCGATGGACAATCTTAAGCTCATGCGCAACTACGCAGATGCCGGTTACTTTGTCAAAGCGGATACGATTCCGGAGCTTGCCAAAAAGCTTGATGTCAACCAAAAAGCTTTCATCGAAACGATGGATAATTACATCAAAGACTGCAAAGAAGGCTTAAAGAATGACAAAGCTTTCGGAAGAAAAATTCAGTATCCAATGCTCAATCCTCCCTACTATGCTGCTCTTGTAACACCATCCATGCAGTCCACTTACGGCGGTATCAAGACCAATACCAAAGCTGAAGCCCTGGATACCAAGGGACATGTTATTCCGGGACTTTACGCAGCCGGCGCAGCTTCCGGCCATGAAGCTTACGCAAATGAGGTTGGTTTTGCGGCCATTATCGGTTTGACATACGGACGAATAGCTGGTGAAAACGCTGCGGCTTACGTCAAATAATAAAAAGCACTGAAGTTGATAAAGCCCCGAAGACCGGAAAGGTTTTCGGGGCAATATTTTGTTTTTAATTGAACTCGAAACTGTTTATCTCTTATCTCACTTTTTTCTTCTTTCCAAAATGGAAATATGACTTTCTAAATCCATATTGCCTCAGATTTTGTTCTTTTTATTATTTGATTTATCCCATCCATTAACAGGAGAATTCCTATGATCAAGAGACGCACACTTTTATCCTCCATTTCTTGTCTGCCTTTCCTTTCCGTTCCTCCTGTCTTTGCAGAAGAAAATGAATGGAAAGAAACGGTTGATGTTCTCGTCTTCGGCGGCGGGATGGGAGGTCTCACGGCTGCCATCTCTGCAAAGCAGAGTGGGATGAAAAAAGTCCTTCTTCTTGAAAAAGCTCCTTTCTTAGGCGGCCACAGTGTTATGTCGGGATCCGGCTATTACATCGGCGGCACGGATATTCAGAAAGTCGCAGGTATTGATGATTCTATCAAGACAAATTGGAAAGATTCTGTTGACCGCGGTATTAAAGCAAACAAGTTTATTAAACGCGATACGGATGTTGTACGAGTCGTCTATGATCAGGGGCCTGCCACAATGAAGTGGCTTCAGCAATTAGGCGTTCAATTCACAGATAAACCTGTTCAGGGCATTGGAAACCGCAAGCGTGTTCATTATGTTGCTCCAGGATATAAGAAAGGCTCTCCGGAACTCATCCGAGCATTAAAGGAAGCTGCTGAGAAACTCGGCGTCGTCATTCAAACCAATTGTCAGCTGGTTTCATTGATCACAAAGACAAAAGAATTAGGATCTCCGGTCATCGGCGCTGTTGTAAATGAAAAAGGTAAGACTTTTAAAGTGAGAGCCACACACGGCGTTATTCTCGCCACGGGTGGCTTTGCGAATAATCCCGAGATGGTTAAAGCGCATCATCCTTATTTAGAAGGTGTTCCTTCATTAGGCTCTAAGATGAACACAGGCGACGGAATCAAAGCAGCCACAGACATCGGCGCGCGTTTTATCACGGAAACAAACGGTTTCGGAATGAACATGCTTTTCGTCGGAACTCACAAAGGTCAGTCAATGGGTCTCCCACTAACGGAAGCTCCGATAATTGTAGTTAACAAGAAGGGCGAAAGATTCCAGGATGAGAGCAGAGGTTATCTTGCCTGTACGCACATGATGGTGCAGAAGGGGTACAAGGTTGCCTACTGGATTTTTGATCAAAAAACATTCGATCAATTCAGAAACGGCTGTCTCAAACCACTTTTTGAAACAGAAGTCGTTCATGAGTACCCGTCTCTTACTGCTTTGGCCAAAGGGGAAGGTATAGAAGAACCTCAGCTGCTTAAGACTGTACGCGAATATAACGAGGACGTTTCCAAAGGCAAGGACAGATATTTCGGAAGAGGCAAACTTCTTCAAACTTTGGACAAAGGGGCGTACTATGCTTTTGAAGCTGAACCAAGGATCTACACGTCCTATTCCGGCCTTGAAATCAATACAAAAGCCCAGGTCATTAATACCCGAGGCGAAGCCATCCCAGGTCTTTATGCCGTCGGCGATGTCACGGGTCACCTTGCTTACCAAGCCAATCTAGGAGGCGGCGGAGTGAGCGGCTTGTCCTGTGCGGCAGTTTATGGAAAAATTGCCGGCCAAGAGGCAGCCCGCAATTAACAGATAATTAACAGAGGACATTGTTGAGCGGTCTACCGTAAGACCGCTCGTTTGCTTTCTACCATGAAATTTGCCATCGCTCAAGACGTCAAAGTTTGGAGGATTTTGGAATCTCTATCCAGAACCTCTTCCGTTACTCAGACAAGTATCGAGCTCGGTCTCAGTCTCTCTAATACTTCAAAACTACTGTCTAAACTCGAAATAGAATTAGGTCTGAAGTTGGTAGACCGGCTGTCGAGACCCGTTGCCCTTACGGAAGAAGCACGGCAACTTCTGCCAACGGCGATTCAGCTCATTGAAAGCACCGACAGGTTGGAACAAGAGGTCAACAACCTTCAAGAGGCACCTGACAGACCTCTGATTTTCAGTTTGGCGACTACTTCCGTTTCCTCTCATGTCCTCAAATTTATCGAAGAATATAAAACGAATAATCCGGGAGTTGATATCGAAATCCGAACGGGATTGAACCATGAAGACTTGCTGAACGGAAAAACAGATATTTCTGTCGTTTCGTACTTCCCCTCCAGCCCTAAGCTTGTGAAACTAAGCGCAGGTATCTGTTACAACTTCATGGTCGCAACGCCTAAGTATATTAAAGAGAACGGTTTCCCAAAAAGCATTGAAGACTTAGACGGACATGTTCTTATCTTGAGAAAGAAGGACTTTTATCCCGAGTGTCGCAAACTTTTTAATAAGGACTTAGTTTTTGATCTCGACTCTTTAACATTAAAGAGAACGGGGGAGGAACAAGTTCTTAAACAATTCTCGCCAGACAAATTAAAAATCAAGAGAATTTACAGCAGCGACTACTCTTCTTTTGCTTCTGTTTTAGACAGCGCGGGTATTGCCGTTGATATTCCAGTGAGTTTTCTCGAGGAAAAGCTCAATAACGGAGAACTCATTCCTGTGCTTACTGATTGGCATCGGGCACCTTGGAAGAAAAACATCGTCTATCGTTCCAGCATCAAGCAAAACTCTCAAATAGAAAAATTTGCGCATTGGTATCGAGAGATTGAACTCGTAGACGCTGAAAAGCGATGGAAGTCGATCTTTAAGAAGTTTTCTGTCCCTCTTCCTTGACCAAAAAATTGGGCTTAACGTAAGAGTCATCATTAACTCAGTGCAGCAAGCTGTGGGTTAGTGACATAACTTATTGGGCGACGGGGTTAAACCAAAATGAAAAGAAGTTCTATTACATTTCTTTCATTACCGATGCATACAGTCATGAAATTATAGGTGTTGATCTGAGTAGAAGCTTGTGTTTGAAAGGCCCTGTTCGTGCTTGAGACAAGGCTCTAAGGCGGCTCGGGAAAGAGAAAGAACCGCTTATCCACCATTCAGATAGGGGTTGCCAATATGCCAACATGAGATACGTGAAGAAGTTAAGGAAGGCAGGAATAATGATCAACATGACAGAAAACGGAGATCCTAAAGAGAACGCAGTTGCCGAGCGAGTTAAACGGAATAATCAAGAATGAAATCTTGCGGAAGAAGATAGCTGGAAACTTTGAAGAAGCTCTTAAATCACTCAACAGTGCTGTGGCCTTTTATAACACCGAACGTCCCCATGTGAGCTGCGGAATGCTCACACCATTCGAGGCTGGGCAAAGTAGTGGAAACCTTGGAAAAAATTGGCGTAGCTATAGAGAAGAGTTTTTAATGACGCAACGGAGCTTATAGAGAGAATGATCGCGTTTCCGCGGAGGAATTGCCTTTCCGCTACGCTCCAAGGCAACTCCCCCGCGGAACTAAAACCCAAAAAAGTTGACTTTTAGAATATTGTTAAAATCTTAAAAGTCAACTGCATTTAGTTTTAAGAACAAAGAGTCGACTTAAGATTAGTTTTAAGCAAAAACAGAGTCAACCAAAATCAGTTCAAGTCTGACGTTTTAGCGTTATCCATCGTTTACAAAGTAAGCTGAGATTTTTCAAAATATGCGAAGGATTAACAAATTGAAGATAAGAAATGAAAAGCAGGGAAACAGAGCGTCGTAGTCAAAACGTCGCTAGAACAATAAGGTCTTTTCTTTGCCTATTTAATTTGTTAATCATTTCAGGATTTGGTACCGTACAGGCAAATACTTCGCAGGGGGATCTAAGCCCGCTGAGGTTCTATGCAACAAAAGTCGCATCTCCGAATCCGAACATAGAGTTCATTCAGCAGACGGCTGACGTCATTGCAAAACAAATCGCACCTCGTAAGCTCGAATTTGCCTTCCTGGATATCCCTTCCATGGAAGAAAAAATTAAGAATAAGGATGTTGACCTCCTCGTCGCAGGTGCGGGAAGATATCGAAGCAATCTTCAGTATGGATTAAGGGACATCGGGACAATAGTTACGCCCTTACAACCGAATCCAAATTATGCGGTCGGATCCGTCATTCTCGTCCGAGAGGACAATCAGGATATTAAAAACCTAGAAGACCTCAAAGGCAAAACTGTTGCTGTTAACAACGTCAGCGGCTTTCAAGGTCTTTTTATCGTTTTGAACGAGATCTTTAAGCATGGATTTGATCCTGATGCATTTTTTGCAAAGACCGTACCTGTGGGAATGGAGCAGATAGAAGCTTTGGAACTCTTGAAAAACAAAAAAGTAGATGCGGCAATTATTAATTCATGTCTTGCCGAAGCCAGCCTGGACAAAGGCATCGACCTACTTAAAGGCTTCAAAATCATTAACGAGAGGAAAGTCCCGCAAATTAACTGTCGTGTATCTACGGACGTCTACCCGCATTGGAGCCTGATGATTACTCCGTCAATGGATATCGATACTCTTAACAAAATTCTTGTCGCCGTCAACTCCATGAATCTTTCAGTGAACAACGGTTACCGCTGGGGATTAGCCTCTGATTACTCAAAAGTCGACGAGCTCTACAAAAATCTTAAGCAAGGGACTTATTCCTATCTTCGAGAATGGACGCTTAAACGAGTGTGGGGTGAGTATGGCATTTGGATTATCAGTGCCTTCCTTATCCTTTTAGGCATGATCGCTCATCACATTCGCATTTCCTATGTCGTTCAACGAAGAACCGCACAACTTCAGTTAGCTTTGAAAGCACAAAAGAAGCTTGCAGAGAAAAATAAGACACTTCAAGAAGCTTTTGAAAAAGAAAAGCGAATTGTAGGGATGTCTATTTTTTCAAGACTGCTTGCACACGAACTAGCCCAACCTCTTGGAGGAATCCTCCTCTATGCCGAGGGAATGGAAAACCTCATGAAGAAACCTTCCGTAATTTGCGAAGAAGAAAGGGCCAAACTTCAGGGAACCTTAGAGAAACTCATTAAAAGAGCTGAGAAAGCCCAAGGAATCGTCAAAGACATTCGAGGATTTATTAAGGGAGAAAGAAAAAAGGACGATTCCCTTAACTTGGGACTGTTAATTTCGGAAGTTATTAGGGATTTTTGTGAACTTGAAGACATCCCGAGAAGGTGTATTGTCTTTGTCCCTCCGTCAGTTCCGATTGTCATTTCAGGGAACTATTTCGATTTTGAAGTTGTTCTACTTAATCTCTTCAAAAATTCATGGCAGGCTGTCGAGAACATTAAGAATCCGGAGATTTGCGTGTCTTTATCGCAGAAAGCAAACGAGATCTCCATACAAATCTCAGACAACGGACCAGCGGTAGAAGATTGCCTGATTGAACAAATGAAACTGCCTCTATTTAGTTCGCAAACGGGAGAACACGGTTTAGGCCTTTCTATCGTCCGAGACCTCTGTGCTTCTTATGGCGGAAAGCTGAAGATCTTTAAAAACCAGCAACAGCGTCTCGTTGTAGAGATTTGTTTGCCTGTAACGGAAGCCAATCATGAAACTTAATAAAAATTTTTATTTAATCCGAGTCGTAGACGACGATGAAGAGTTCCTCGATGCAGTGGAATTCATTCTTTCTACTGATGATTGGAAATCTCAATCCTTTCAATCCTCGGAAGATTTCCTCCGGCAAGAAGCGTCAAATATAAACGCTCCGGGATGCCTCATTTTGGATTTCTTTATGCCAATTAAGAACGGGCTGGAAGTTCAAGCTGAACTTAAGAAGATCAATCCTGATCTGCCGATTATCTTTCTTACCGGGCATGGAGAGTTAGATATAGCCATAAAGGCATTTAAGAACGGAGCCTGTGATTTTCTTCAGAAGCCAGTGAATCAGAAAGAACTTTTTGTTGCCGTGGAGAATGCCATTAAAAAGTATGATGCCAATCTTGATGTAAAGATTCAAAACAGTAAGCGGCATCTCTTCAACTCATTGACTGACAGAGAAAAACAAGTTTTTTATAAGCTGGTTGATCTGCTGTCCGCCAAAGAGATATCAGAGTCCTTAGGCATCAGCGAAAGAACTGCTGAAGGACATCGATCTAGTGTGATGAGAAAATTAGGCCTAAGAAAAATTCGAGATGCTATTACTTTTAATCAAGCAATGAAAGCGGAAGATCTGCTGCCTTTTTGACATTAATCAAAATACGTACGAACTTTTCTTGTGAAAATTCTCCTGAACCTTATTTCCAAGGAGAATTCAATGTTCGCGATTAAAAGAAGAAACTTTTTCAAAACCTTAGGCCTCACAAGTCTTGCCGGCTTCGCAGGAGTCGCATCCGCGGCTCCTGACCAAAGCAAACAAGCCATTAAGCAAGTCAATGCAGATGTGGTCATTATCGGAGCAGGTACTGCCGGTTTGGTTGCTGCTATCAGGGCTAAGGACTTGGGCGCAAATGTCGTTCTGCTTGAAAAAGCCGACCGTCCTGACGGGAACTCAATTTATGCGCTGGGAACCTTGGCGGCATGGGGAACTAGAAATCAAAAAGAAGCCGGAATCCAAGACAGCAGAGACGCCTTCTACAAGGACATGATGAAAGTTTCCGCAGGAAGAGCTGACCCTAACCTCACCGCAACTTATGCTGACAATATTACGGAAGGCGTCGAATGGCTTCAGGATGAAATCGGAGTTAAATTCGGAAAACTCTCGATGACTCCGTGGCCCCGTTTAGGCAGAGGCCACAGAGTTAAAGGCGATGGCATTCCAGGAGGTGCACAGCTGATTAAGCTTCTTTTGGCAGCAGCAGAAAAGAGGAATATTCCTATTTATTACGAGCATAAAGCGGTTCAACTCCTGACCGGACCGAAAGGAGAAGTCATCGGCGTTAAAGCTTTGACAAATGCCGGTTACGTTGACTTCTACGCTAAAGGCGGAGTCTTGATTGCGAGCGGCGGTTTCTCCGCGAACCCTGAAATGACCGATAAATATATCGGCGGCTGGGCTTCCCGCCTGACACTGCGCGGCTCCCGCAACACCACCGGTGAAAATATTTCTTTAGCCCTTCCCTTATTTGCGAAGATGGTAAACATGGATCAGTTCCACGCCGGTCCGATCGTTTCAGAAACTCATGTGAACCCTGCTGACGTTCTCAACACGATGCAAGGCATCATCGTAGGCACGAACGGCAAACGTTTCATGGACGAGCAAAACACTTACGTGATTAAAGCCAAGACCACCGCAGAAAAAACGATCGAAAACAAGGCGTTTGCCATTGTCGACTCCAACTGCCGCGTCATTGATAAGGTAATTCCGAAGTTTGACCGCTTGAACAGCCCGTATGGAAAAGCCAATACCATTGAAGAATTAGCTAAAGAAATTGATGTTCCGGTAGATGAACTCAAGAAGAGTGTTGATTCCTTCAACAAGGCCGTTGACAGCGGTGAACTTTCTAAGCTCACACCTCCGAACTCTTACAAAAAGCCGCAGAAAATCGAAAAAGCGCCCTTCTATGCTGTTCCTTACTCCGGCGGCATGACAGCAACCTTCGGTGGTCCGTTGATTAACTCCAAGGCTGAAGTTCAGAATCTTGAAAGAAAAACGATTCCGGGACTTTATGCAGCAGGCAACGCAGCCGGCGGCTTGTTCTTCAGAGACTACATCGGCGGATCTCAGTTAGGCGGCGCAACGGTATTCGGAACCATTGCTGCCAGAGAAATGGTCAAACGCGCTAAAGAATCGAAATAGGAGAATGCAATGAAAAAATTAGTAATGGTTTTAGGCACTCTTTTGTTTAGTGCTTCTTTCTGTGCTTTCGCTGCCGCTCCGGCGGCTCCGGCCAAAACACTGCAGGAAATTCACGGAGCTGCTTGGCCCAAGAGCGTTGACGGCAACGTCACGAAGAATCAGTGCATGAAGTGCCATGGGGATTATGAAAAACTCGGCGCACAGACTGCAGATTTGATACCCAATCCTCACAAATCCCATTTAGGCGCCGTGAACTGCGAAGACTGCCATAAGGCAAATCTTTCAAAGCCTGTGCTGATGTGCAATGAGTGCCACAACTTCTCGATTACAAAGAAACAAAAATAAATCTAGCTAGGACTTCATAAGGTCAGAGTGAATTAGCTCTGCAAATGCGCTCTGGGGAGGCCCTGTGAGAGGGGTCCTCCAGAGGCTACCTTTATCACTGGAGGTTCCATCTAAGCCAAGCTCTAACTAGTAGGACCCATTTAGTACACGAGAGAGAAACTATTACCAAAAAATTAACTTTCGGTATCTTCCAAAGACTGCTTCTCAAGAAAAGCCATTATCTCTTTTTTGATAAGCACAGGAAGATCTGTCTGACTTAAGTCCCAACCTTTCAACTTTTCAACACATTCTTCTGTCGTTAAGTTATCATTAGACCAATAACCCGTTATTTCAGACGTTGAAGTTCTTGAAAAACCAAGAGCTAACAAAGAAAGTTGAGTAGGCGAATTTACCCCAAGCTCTAAATACTTAGAAGGGTCCTTAATTGTATTAGCTAGCTCTTCCTTCCCTTCTGCCCGGAGGAACTCCCTCAAAACATCAGAGTAGCAACAAAGATCTCGAATAAATTCATAGCGAACAAAATTATCAATATCTCTTAGCAACTCTCTAATTATTTTCTGTATTTGTAATGGTCCATGATCTGGGCTTGAGTTTTTTTCTTTCTTTTTCTTTTGATACTCGATAGATTTAGCAATTATTTTCCTTAGAGGTTTCCCTGAAGACCAGTCAACCACTAATCCCGCAAAATATGGAGCCCTTTTGCCAGCCGAAGATTCTGTATTTAAGAATTCGTAGATCCTCTTGATTAACTTCAAAAATTCTCTATACGCATCTTCAGATGAAGGATCAGCCGGAATCTTATTTTCGATAGACTGCCGCGAGTCGGCAAAATAATTCCAGAGCCTTTCCATAGCGTATGGTGATACTCCAGGATTACGTTTAATTATCTCACTTGAGAAGGGTAAATTTTCTAAAGTTACGGAAAGGACATTTACCACTTGGGGGGGGGTTAATTTTTTAGATATTTCTTCATCATAAATGTACTGAGAGACAAAATTAGAGTATGTCTCGATTAAAGAGTTAGTCTCCTTCAATTGACCCCCAGATAAAATAAAACTCTCTAACTTTGGATTTTTTAGCTCACTAGGGGCTGAAGCAAATTCAATGGATTGAGGTGTTTTATGAGTGAAGTCTATTGGTTCTTTCCATTTTTCGGGAGAGATTATTACAACATTGCCTGAGAACTCTTTGCCCCATCTTCCTGCTCTACCAGCAAGGTTCCAAAAATCAGCTGCTGAGATCGCTTTGTTCTGACCACGGCAGGGTTTTAATAGTATGAGGTTTTTGGCAGGAAGATTTACACCCTCCAGGAGGGTAGAAGTACAAACTAATATATTTATTTGGCCAGAACTAAATAAAACCTCTACTATTTCACGAATTTTTTCTGGTATGTTTCCATAGTGGAATGCTATGCCTCTTTTGAGTGTACGAGCTAAAGCATATTGAGGATGCACGGTCTTTTTTATAAAATCAATAGCATATTCAAGCTCATTGTTTTCTAATAGAGGCTCACCACTCTCTTCAGAGAGATCAAATAAAATTTGAGAAATTTTCTCTGCATCACTAGCCCCGTTAGTATATACAATGGTCGGCCCTTTCTCTTTAAATTTTTTGGCAATATGCGCAAGAGTCTTTATGTCAGAATCTGGCTTAAAGGGCAATGTAAGGTATCCAAGATCTGTACTACTATATTTCGAGATAAACTTTAACTTCCAAGTTTTAGCATCACGAGGTTTTTGCGTTACGAGTATTAGGTTTTGATTTACAGAAGGAAAAAAGGTTTGAGAGACCTTTGATGAATTAGAGTTTAAATGAAATTTCCTTAAAAATATTTCTGGATTTGAAGTAAATGGACTGGCAAACAAAATTTTCAGATTAGGATTTACTGAAAGCAAATGTTTTAAGGTTGATTCCAGAAGGAGCCCTCGATTGCCATCTGATATTTTTTGTGCCTCATCTACGATGACCAAACGCGGATTAAATTGCGGAAAGTTTTTTATTTGCCAATGTAGTCTTTCTTGTGTGAATATAAATATTCTGATCTCTTTATGTTTAGCTAAATCATTTCCTGGAAAAATATCAATTTGAATAGTTTTAGTGAGTTCAGTTTCTTCCAATAGCCTTACCAATTCATTCTTGATTTGAGAAATCAAGGCTCTTGTTGGAACTACAACAAGAATCTCCTTAGATTGAATACTATTTCTATGATCCTTAATTTCCTTTAATTCATTAAGGATCGATAAGAGAAGAACGAATGATTTACCAGCAGAAGTTGGTGCTGAAATAGAGAGAGATTTGTTTTCAGTTATACCATCAAAAGCTTCTTTTTGAAATTTATTAAGAATACAATTTTTACCGAAAACAGAAACTTCGTTGTTATAAATAAATTTAAACCTTTCTAATCTCTCTTTAAAAGAAAAGTTCTTAAAGATATCTTCCTTGATAAGTTCTTTTCGAATAGCTAAATCTATGGCTACATTGTTCGTCAAACAATTCAATACGTACACTGCAGTAGGAGAAATTAATTGTCCTTCTAGATCACTCTTAAGAGCTGTTTGAGCAATCCTCAACGCAGTTTCTTGATACTCTGGAAGTTCAGAAAACGCAAGAAAAGATGCAATACCTAAGCATTTTATCCACTCTGTTTCGGTCAAACTAATATCTTTATTAAAGCTTGGTTCATCTATTGGAACATCTTGTCTAGATGATATTAATATTATTTTTTCTAATAAGTTTTGAAAAATTTCTAATTCAAATAATTTAGTATCTATAGTTTTCATGAAAGACTCTTCAGAAAATTCTCTCTAAAGGATTCAACTGACCTAAAGGGAATGACAAACAGATATATCTCCTTAGAAAGAAGCTCAGATGTATTTTTCAAGTTAATTCCTAAGCTCCTCTCCCATTCAACTAATTCTTTCTGAAAAAGCTCTTTAACGTAAGATTCAAAATTATCATCGTTAATGTTTTTATAATTATCATAGGTCTCAGAATCACAGGATACGAAACCAATTCCTTTATATAGTACATTTAAAGAATTTTCTTCTCTCTCATCAAAAAATGTGTAAATTAAATCTGAAAGATTCTCATCTGCTAAGTGTGTAGAGGAGTTTGCCAATATTAATTTAATGTCATTATCCCTCCTCAAATTTCCATCACGGTTTTCGACTAGATAATCCGACAATCCATCTAGGCATTTTTTTATAGCAGATTTATAATCACTATACATTTTTGCTTCTCCCCAATAAATTTCCAATAAATCTTTTCCATTATTTCTTTTTATAAACTTAAAATGTATAGCATCTGCTCCCAAAACAGGCGATTTATAATTATCTTTTAAAATCATTTTACAGATTAATTGAGGAGCATTGAGAAGTTCATTTGCTAGATAATATAATATTAACTCTCCGACTTCTCCAGACTGATTATTTTTAATAAAATGCTTATTTGCACACCGGTACAATCTAGCAAACTCTTGCGAATTTTCTTTGGATTTTTCTCTAGCTTCTTTAATTTTGTTTTTTTGGAATAACATAATCTATGATCGTGCCAATTAAAACTTCTATAAAAGCGGACTCCCTTAAATTATTATTAAAATCTTTTTAAAAACCAGAACACGTAAGGTAGTGTTAGAAGAAGAAATTACAGTCTTTTCTAGTTCCAATAAATTTGAATTTAGACCGCCAAATTTTGGCAAGAAGCCATCGACTTTCTCCTCTATTGTTTCTTGTTTTTCTTCCAGAGGCTGAACCAGAGAATTTTTATCAGGCATACTATCTTATAAAGTTAAGAGTCGAGAACTCATACACTTCGCAGAGTTAATTAATTTTAATATATTAAATAAGTAATATTGAGTTTCTTTTCCTCATCAAGGCTAGAGATAAGTTTACTGTGTCTCTAAATCCTGATTCTTAGTTTTATTGTTCCTTCATATTTTAACCGACATTACCACCACAGCAATAAATGATAACCACGGATGTCCTTAAGAAAAATCGAGATAAATCAACCTGATAGTTGGGTTGATGGCAGAAAATTAAACTTTTTTGTTGCTGGCCCTGTTGTACAAGGCCATTACAGGCGATATCAGTGATCTGTATTTAAAAGCAATCTACCAATTAACCAATTTATTTATTGGTTGCTGCAGCCTTCCCAGTCACCTGGCCAAAAACCAGTGCATCAGTAAGCATCGCTCCGCCTCTATTTAAGCCACAGGCGATTTCTCCTGCTGCGTAGAGACCTTTTATCGGCTTCCCATCCCAGTCAAGGACTTGGTGTTCTGCATTAGTCTTCAGGCCGCCTTTGGTATTTGATCCGCCGGCAAACAGTGGAATAGCATAGAAGACAGTTCCCTCGAGAGGTTTTAGAGACTTAGGATTTCGTCCGAAGTCTTCGTCCTTTCCAGCTGCGCCCATTTCATTGAAACTTTTCAATGTTTCTGCCAATTTCTGAGGGTTCATCCTTCCTTTATTCACAGATGTTTCTGCAATCTTCTTGGCTAGCCCTTCAATTGAATCTGCCTTAAGTATCCACCCCTTCTTTAAGGCATCAGAATTATCTGCGGCGCCATAGTCAATGAAACCGTAACCGACTGTAGAACGGGTGAGATTTACCAATGGGCGGGATTTGAATATCTTTTCCTCAAAAATCTGCCACGCCGGCATATTGTCATATGTCATGGTATCAAGATTCTGTTCGGCAGCTTTTTCATAGACGCTATTGTTGGTAATTCCGCCCATGATCTTGTTCTCAGCGATGAAACGATCTCCCAGAGCATTAACAACGAAAGAACCGGGAACTCCGACTCCGACAGTTGTGACACCTAAGCGCATTCCGTTGTGGTAAACGGGAGGAGCCCAGATCATTCTGGCTGCACAAGTTGAGACTTTAGATAAAGCAGCTCCAGCCTTTATACCCATACGTATACCTTCGCCTTCGTTGTAAGGGGTTCCGTAGAACGCAAAGCCTCCGACAGAAGGTCCGGGCAAAAACGCTTTGCGCATTTCAGCACTGTACTCATAACCTCCCGACGCAAGGATCACACCTTTCTTAGCTTGAATACGAATGTCTTTACCGTCTTTCTTGGCAACTACACCTACGACATGGCCGTCTTTATTGAGAATTAAAGAAACTGCCGGAGCGTTATCGATGACTCTAATCAGGCTGCTTCTATCTTGAATGCCTTTTTCTAATGCGCGCCAAAGGGCCTCCCCTTCTGTCGCTTCACTCTTGGGGCCGTTATAGCTGGAAGTTTTGCCCATCCTAGCGGGGTACATTAAGTGATAGGAAGCATATGAGCTAGTTTTAGCTCCGGGAAAGTTGACGTACTGAGCCGACCCGCTAAATTTTTGGCCTTTAATTTCAGGATCGAGAGATTTAAGCCAGTCCATCAAGTTAGGCGTGTATTCAACCAAATATTCAGCCATCCCGTTTGAGATGTCGTCTTCTTCTCCGACCGACAGTTTGTCATCGTATTTGGCGGAGAATAAAGCTCGGAAGTATTTACGCAGTTCTTCTTTATTTCCGTCTTTATCGGGACAATGAACCCAACCACCGGACATACGAGTGTTAGAGCGTAAGGTGGCTAATGGCTGCTTTTCAAGAATGATTACAGAAGCTTTATGATCCGCAGCTGTTATTGCAGCAGCGGCTCCGGCACCTCCTAATCCGACAACCACTACATCGGCGGATTCATCAAACTTGTTTTCAGGTTCAGAAGCGAATGCCGGCAGACTACATGCCATTGCTGTTGAACCGACAAGAAAACTTCTTCTAGATATCGAGGTCATTTTGTTCTCCTTGGTTAGAGCAAATAAATTATCGAAAGCACGCTAACTAAAGTCAATACTTGAGAGAGTAGTTGAATTGAGCAAGAAACATTGCGGCTCTTGGCTTCTTAATTTATTTAATGCGCTAATCTTTCTGTATGTAAGACAATTTTTAAGAAGCTACTGTCGAATAGACAAATCATTATTCCCAAATGTTTTTACCTCTCTTCTCATTAGCCGTTCTAGCGTTGGTCGAAGATGTGTTGTTGGAAGATTAAGGAAGAGATCGTTATTCCAAAACAGAATAACTGCACTAATAGACAGTTCTCGCGCCTATTCTAAAAATTCAAAATGGCTGCATCACCTCTTTTCTCGAATACTAAGGAGAGCACATGACAGCCAAAAAGATTACACGTCGGACTTTCTTAGGTACGACAGCCGTGGGCGCCGCTTCAACTTCATTGAGTTTGAATACTTGGGCACAAGCCATTAACAATCAAAAATCACCTTTGATTAACGGAACGATTCCGGCCCTGGAAGACGACGTCAGGGTTGTTAATACTTACCATGAGATCCATTGTCACGGACAATGCATGCTCAAAGCACACGTCAAAGACGGAAAGCTTCTAGCACTAACCAGTGCCGGTGACATCCCTTCCAAAGGCTGCCTTCCTTCGGATGAGTCTATCGGAAAGATGCAGCGTCGAGCCTGCATGAAAGGTTATGCAGAAAGAAAACGTTTATACGCTCCCGACCGCCTTAAATATCCTCTGATACAAACGATTGAAAGAGGAAATACAGCCGGTTTCAAACGTGTTTCCTGGGACGAAGCATTAGACAGAGCATGCGAGGCAATCCGCAAAATGCAAGATCGCCAGAAAGAACTCGGCTATCTGCCGATTTGGAACAATGGCTGCGCTCCGCTAAATATGCTGGGACCATGCCTTTCTGCTTACGGTCACCATTCAGCCGGCAACCAAAACGACTGCCTGTATAACGCATTAGGAAAAGGCGTTAAAGGACATCCGGCCATCGACATGCTGAACTCCAAACTGATCATTGTTTGGTCGGCCGATCCTCAGACAACCTCTCCACACTTACCTTTTATCATGACAAAGGCAAGAGAGAAAGGTATTCCGATTGTAGTGATTGATACGAGATATACGGGTACGGTAGGTGCAATGGCAACCGGAATTCCGGGTGTACCTGCTTGGATTGCACCAAGACCGGGAACCGATTCTGCAATCCTTGCTGCCATGGCAAACACGATCTATCGCAGAAATCTGCATAATCCCGCTTATATCAAGGAATACACCTTCGGATTCTTCCCCGGAGATTCCGTCATTAGTAACTCTCCGACGAAGAGTCCCATTGACGGTCATCCATGGAAAGGCCAAAGCTTCACCGTTCCGCAGGGACAAAGCTTTGTTGAATATTTGGATGAATTGAATGCAGCGCACGGCGGGGAAGAAGGCGTGTTGAAATGGGCAGGACTCCTTTCCGGCGTTCCTGCTAAGACGATTAAGAACCTGGCGATAGCCTACGGCAAAACCAAACCAGCCTGCATCTATTCTGCTTGGACAGCGGGCGGTGCACAAAGAACCGGAAACGGAATGTACTACACCTGGCTCATGCTGGCATTAGCTGCCATGACAGGAAATGCCACGGTTCGAGGCGGCGGTATCGGTTCTTTATCTCCGAATGAAGGCATGTCCGTGAAACTCGGCAAAGCTCCGGGTATGGCGCACGGTAAAACCTTCAAACCGCTTTTGTTCTCTACTCACGTCTCGAGCCAAGTCATTATGACGGGGCGCGACACGCGCACCCCGGAACAATTAAGAGAAGACATTAAGCTTCTTAACGGAATCGATTTAGGCGAAGACCCGAGACTCCATCTTGAAATGTTCATTAAAGGAGCAGGAAGCGGAGACGTTTTCAATCAGCGTGCTGCCATTAACCCGAAATTAGAAGCCTGGAATAAGTTAACTTCCGTCATCACCTTCGACCGTTTCATGAGCACGACAGGCAGGTACTCGGACATTATTTTTCCGGTTGTCACTCATTTCGAAGAAAGTTTCATCACCGGCTCCAGAGTCAAGACTGACACGAATTTCGTTAATCAGATTCTTGATCCAATGTACGAATGCAAGACCGACTGGCAAATTAATGAATTGATTGCTCAGCGTCTCGGCATTAACTGGGGACGCGACGGTAAATCCGACATTGACGTCATGAAGATTCAATGGGCGGGCGCTAAAGTTCCGGAAAAATACAAAGAACTCAATCCTGAATTCAAACTTCCGACCTTTGAAGAAATGCAGAAGGAAGGCAATGTTCAACTCTTTGTGAAACCAGAAACTTCCGTCATTGACGCAGCCAGGTTCGCTCCGGGAGAATTCCCGACCGATACCGGCAAGATTAACTTCTACTCTCCTTTCCTTGCGGAAAGGGGACGATTAAAACAGAAAGCAGCACGTGCTCAGTATGTCAGACCGCCGGAAGGTATTGAGGATTTGCTTGAAGGTAAGAAAGGAGCGAAAGGAATTGCCTACAGTCTGCAGTTCACGACGCCTCATATGCCCAACAGAAGTCACTCCTCTTTTGATAACACGACTTCTTTGATGGACGCCTTCCCGCATTGCGTCTTCATCAACCCTGAAGATGCACAAAAACGAGGCATTTCCGACGGAGACGAAGTGTATGTGTATAACGATGCAGGCTGCATGAAAATTCCGGCACAAATTACTCTTCGTCAATTGCCGGGTGTGGTTTCTATCGGTGAAGGCGCTTGGTATCAGCCCAGCCCGACGGAGAAATACGAAGCATGGTTTGATTTAGACGGCGATGGAAAACCTGAGAAGCACATTGTCGCAGTGGATGTCGGCGGAGCCGTCAACACACTAACGACAGACCGTGATATCGGAGCAGCAGATCCAGTGCTTCACCTGCAGACCAACAAGTCAGGCGGATTTGCAGCGGGCGGAAATCTTTGCGAAGTCAGCAAACAAAAACCGGCCTAAGTTCATCGACAAGGATATAAGGAATAAACCATGACTCAATATGCATTTTTCTTCAATCAGAAACGCTGCTTAGGCTGCAAAACTTGTGTCATCGCCTGTAAAGAATGGAATGAGAGCAAAAGAGGAGACGCCAATCTCAACAGAGCATTAACAGAAGAAACAGCAGGAACTTTTGATACTCCCGCCTCTTGGGGCGCAGGCGCCAGACCCGATACCCTGAACGGCGCACACTCTAAAGATATTCTTCGCAGATTTGATGCGAAAGAAAACTGGAGACGTGTAACGTTTTTTGAATTCGGTACAAAAGCTCCGAACATTGCCATTGTTCCGTTATCGATCGGCTGCAATCATTGTTCCGAACCGGCGTGTATCCCGGTCTGTCCAGTTAAGGCCATTTCTAAGGAAGATAAATACGGCGCAGTCCGAGTGGATTCTTCCAAGTGCATCAGCTGCGGAGCCTGCAGAGCTGCATGTCCTTGGGATGCACCTCAGTACTACAAGGATTTGCAGGCTGAGGGACCTAGACCTCCAATGACCAAATGCGATCTTTGTTATGACCGATTAGAAAAAGGACTCAAACCTGCTTGCGTTGCTTCTTGTCCGGGACGTGCATTAGAGCTTCTCCCTGTAGAAGAAATTCTGAAGCTGCATCCCAATGCAACACGCACTGCTCTCGGATTTAAGCAAGAGGATGTCGATCGTACGAAGCCGAACATCTACTTTGAATCCCGTGAACTCTTCTTCTAATTAATCTATGAGCATTAGACAAAGCGAGGTTGAATTGAATCATTCTTCCGAACAATGTTGTGAGCTCTTCTTTAAAACGCTGGGGCTGCTCTTCTTAAACGGCCCCGGTGCCGAGAATGTTCAGCTCTTAACGGTAGGACTAGAGAATTGCCGGCAGTGCGGGCTGATTTCCGAAGAAGAGTATGAGGCGCTTTCCGAGCAGCTCGACTTGCAAGCCCTCGGACGAGATTACGGATCTCTCTTTTGTCTCGGAGGTTCCAGTCTTTCGCTTTATGAGAGTGTCTGGTTAACGGGTCTCGCAATGCAGGAACCGAGAGACGAATTAAGGAAAATCTTAAGAGCCTGCGGTTTAAAACCCAACACGGATTCGAATGAACCGGAGGATCATCTCGGCTTTATCTATTACTGCGTCGGGATGCTGCTGGAAAAACGGAGGGGTGCAGACGGAGATTTAAGAGAGTCGGAGGATATGAGTCCGCTGAAGGAGACGGTTTCGCACTTGAAGTGGACGCGACTCCTCGCCGGAGCTATCTCGGATAGGCATGCGGGTAATTTCTATTCGAATATCGTCTCTATAGCGAATAGACTTGCTAATGAAACGATAAATAAAAACGATTAGGAGCAGTTGTCAACTACCTCGGCCTAAAGGCCGAGGCTTGAAAAAGTCTCTAGTTGACTAGCCTCAGTCCGTCGTTTTGAGGACTACGTTGGTTGGGAATGCACAGGCACCGCGGGATGCAGATCCTAGTCCCGCGCTCTGCGGCCGATGGTTAAAAGC
>OGKA01000129.1_pt1 | contig 90466 bp, 78 predicted proteins | sample 1572211 | NCBI WGS metagenome assembly OGKA01 (sample SAMEA2582125, study PRJEB24529) | metagenome | biome: Human gut stool | place: China | collected 2011 | reverse complement strand
GTACGGTTACGGTCTGTATTGTCAATCAGCAATTCCGGAATCTGTGGAATATCGAGTTTCATACCATGCTTTCCGCCCAGTGAAATCAGTTCGTCGGTAGAACTGTCTTCCATATGATCCAGAACCTTACTCAACTGTCTTCCAAGGAATGAAGAAATAATTGCGGGGGGTGCTTCGTTGGCTCCCAGACGGTGAGCGTTGGTTGCACTCATGATAGATGCTTTCAGCAGACCATTGTGGCGGTATACAGCCATCAGGGTGTTGACTACGAATGTGATAAAGCGCAGGTTTTCTTCAGCTGTTTTTCCCGGAGCCATCAGCAGGATACCGGTATCTGTTCCCAGTGACCAGTTGTTGTGCTTACCCGAACCGTTTACTCCTTTGAATGGTTTTTCGTGCAATAAGACACGGAACCCGTGTGTACGTGCCACTTTTCTCATAAGCGACATGATAAGCATGTTATGGTCTACTGCCAGGTTACATTCTTCGAATATCGGAGCAAGTTCAAACTGGTTAGGTGCTACCTCATTGTGACGTGTCTTGACCGGAATACCCAATTCCAAAGCCTGAATTTCCAGATCTTTCATGAAAGCAGCTACACGGGTAGGGATAGCGCCGAAATAATGGTCTTCCAGCTGCTGGTTTTTAGATGCCTCGTGTCCCATCAGAGTACGACCCGTCAGAAGCAAGTCTGGACGTGCTGCATACAGACCTTCGTCCATCAAGAAGTATTCCTGTTCCCATCCCAGGTAAGCAACTACTTTCTTGACATCCGGGTTGAAATAATGGCAGACATCTACGGCAGCCTTGTTGACTGCTCTCAGTGCTTTCAGCAACGGAGTTTTATAGTCGAGTGATTCTCCGGTGTATGCAATGAATACGGTAGGAATACACAATGTATCATCCACAACAAATACTGGTGATGAAGGATCCCATGCACTGTAACCACGTGCTTCGAATGTATTTCGGATACCTCCGTTAGGGAATGAAGAGGCGTCCGGTTCTTGCTGAACAAGTAATTTTCCTGAAAATTCTTCCATCATGCCGCCTTTGCCGTCGTGTTCCACGAAAGCATCGTGCTTTTCGGCAGTACCTTCTGTCAATGGCTGAAACCAGTGAGTATAGTGTGTAGCTCCCAGTTCCATAGCCCATCTTTTCATACCTTCTGCTACTTTGTCGGCGATGTCGCGGTCGAGTGCAACACCGTTATCCATGGCATCTACCAGCTTGCTGTAAACAGGAGTAGGCAGATACTTGAACATCTTTTCGCGGTTGAAAACATACTTTGCGAAGTATTCGCTTGGTCGTTCTGACGGAGCCGTTACTTCTAAAGGTTTTGTCTGGAAAGCTTTTTCTACAACTCTAAATCTTAACTTTGACATAATACCTTGATTTTAATTAATTTATTAATAAGATGTTTGATTTATTCATTTTTAATGACTGTAAGCTGATTCTCCATGTTCGTAGATATCGAGTCCTTCTTCTTCTACTCTTTTATCTACACGGATACCAACCAGACGGTCAGTTATTTTAAATAATATATAGGTCATTACAGCACTGAATACGATTGATATGACTGTTGCTATGATTTGTATCCACAACTGATGCCAGTCACCGTACAAGGCTCCTTTTACTCCACCTTCTCCGGAGATGAACTGAGTGGCAAATACACCGGTAAGAATGGATCCTACTATACCTCCGATGCCATGTACTCCGAAAGCATCCAGTGTGTCATCATATTTGAATCTGGGTTTGATGACTGCTACCATGTAGAAACAGATAAGCGGGGTAATTAAGCCGATAAAGAAAGCTCCGATGATATCTACAGTTCCGGCTGCCGGAGTGATTGCTACCAGACCTGATACAGCACCGGTACATGCCCCTACGGTTGTCGGCTTTTTATTGTGTATCCAGTCGACTGCCATCCATGTAAGTGCTGCTACGCAAGTGGCCAGATGGGTAACAAGGAATGCGTTAGCTGCTATACCGTCGGCATTCAGTCCACTTCCAGCATTGAATCCGAACCATCCCAGCCATAGAAAAGCTGTTCCTAGGAATACAAATGTGATGTTGTGTGGAGTCATAGGGTGTCCAATCTTGTAGTCGCTTCTTTTTCCTGCCATAATGGCCATGACAAGAGCTGAAATACCTGCGTTGATGTGTACTACCGTTCCTCCTGCAAAATCTATTGCACCCATCTGCTGGAGAAATCCTCCTCCCCATACCCAATGTGCCATAGGTATATATACCAGTATGCTCCATAATACGGTGAACAGCAGGAAGCCCGAAAATTTAATGCGCTCGGCAAAAGCTCCTAAAATAAGGGCAGGGGTGATAATTGCGAACATGCACTGGAACAGGACAAATATCAGTTCCGGAATGTTACCGGCGGAAAGACTACCTGTTGTGATACCATTTAGCAGAACTTTGTCGAATCCTCCTATCAGGAATCCCCAGCGACTGCCGCTTTCCATCAGATCTGTTCCAAAAACAAAACTGTAACCAAAGGCGATCCATATGATAGTGACGGCACATACGATAAGCATACATTGCATAATAATGCTTAGTACATTTTTCTGTCGAACCAATCCTCCGTAAAATAAAGCAATACCGGGAATTGTCATTAACAGTACGAGCAAGGTGGCAACAATCATCCATGCTGTGTTTCCTGTGTCGAGTATAATGTTTGTATCCATAATTATTCTTGTTTAGTTTTGTATTTTGTATCGTTTCGTTTGTTTATTTCTCCTGTTCTGCATTGTATAATGCTATGTCACCACGCTCTCCGGTTCGGATCCGGATAGAATCTTCTACAGGGATGATAAAAATACGTCCGTCTCCGATTTCTCCCGTGCGGGCAGCTTGCATGACAGCTTGTACTGTCTTTTCTACATTCTTATCGCGTACGACAATTGATATAAGTATTCTTTCTATCGAACTGGTGTCGTATACGATTCCTCGGTAAATGCGACCTTCGCGTGTCTTACCTACTCCTCTTACATCGTAGTAAGAGAACCATTCGATATCAGCTGCCAATAAAGCCTCTTTGACATCTTCAAACCGTGTTCTGCGAATAATTGCCTCAATTTTTTTCATAAGCGTTGTATTTGTATTTTGTAATGTATAAACGTTATCCTGTCTTTTTAACCTTAATGTCAAAACTATACCTAAATTTTCTCTCTCTCTTAGAAATTAATGCCAAATACAAAGTAAGCTCCTTCTGTTGCCGGATTCCATATGGCTTTAGCCGATACCGGTAATGAATACGATTCTGTTATATCTAGTGTTTTTGTTGCTGCCAGACTTATATTTGCTATTTCAAAGCCATTAGCTCCAAAGTCATCGCTTCCGGATTTGTTGTAGAAGCTTGTAGCCCATGGAGTAGCTCCCACTTCAGCGCACCAGTCCAAACCTCCCAGCTTGAAAGGAGCGGCTAGGGAAAAATAAGATGAATAAGCTCGTTCTCCTTTCTTGTTAAGTCCGTCATTTCCGGCAAAGTTGGTATACCAGTTGACTGCTATGAAGTCGAAATCATATCCTATTTGTGCTTCGAACACATGCGATGTATTTCTTGCGCCATAGTGGAAATAACCGGCTCCTCCGTCAAACCAATAATCTGTGATTGAAGCGCTAAAGCCTTTAATGCTATATCCTACTGTCAAATCGAACTCTTTGGTATCATCTTTATCAAATCCTACCGTTCCCCATCCTGATAACCATATTCCTTTGTAGCTGATGGAAGCGGAAGGCTGAATACTGATATTTCCCAAATCCTGTCCTCGCCAAATATATCCACTGACGATGTCGGCTCCGATATCAGCTTCGATATGTTCTTGTGCCGATAAGGCTGCAGGTAGCATTGCTATTATTGCTGCTGCTAGTTTGTGTTGAATCGTTGTTTTCATTGCTTTTGCTTTTTAAATTAGTGTATTTGTATCTATTTGTATTGCGTTTTGTTTATTTTGTGTTTAAATTATATATAATATTTTGTATTTGTTTCTTTTTGTTTTTCTGTATTGCAAAATTATATCTTTTTGCTTTTGTGTGGAACATTGAAGGAGCAAATTGTTTCTTATAAAATCATATATGTTTTATTTTGAAACTAAAATCTTGTATTGTATTTTAAATTGAAACTTAAATTGTTTTATATATGATAAATTGATACAAATATCGTTCTTTATGAATCTTTTTGTATTCGATTTGGATGAAGAGATAACTTAACATTGCTTTTTTCCAGGTATAGATAACTTATTGTTTACAAATAACGTCAGCAGAGGGCATATAATTTTTGTACAAAAATTTTAGAAACATCGAGAAGTTTCTAGTAAAATATCAGCATATTTTTTTAAAACATCAGCATATTTTCGGAGAGAGGTGAGTATACTATTTATAAGCAGGTTTATAGCCATAAAAAAGGCCGTCGTTACCACTTGATAAACAAGAAGTAATCGACGGCCTCCCTTTTTATTTTATTATATTTTATATCCAGTTCTGTAAGCGCTGCATGGCTTCCTGACATTCTTCACGTTGTCCGAAGGCTGTGAGTCGTAAATAACCTTCACCGCTGGGACCGAAACCAACTCCCGGAGTACTTACGATGTTTACCTCGTATAGTAACTGGTCGAAGAATTTCCATGAAGTCATACCTTCCGGAACTTTCAGCCAGATATATGGAGCATTTATACCTCCGTAAACACTGAATCCTGCTTTTTTCAGACCTTCGCGCATGATACGGGCATTTTCCATGTAATAGTTTATAGTTTCTTTTATCTGTTTCTGCCCGTCGGGGGTATAGATCGCTTCTGCGCCGCGCTGGGTTATGTAGCTTGTTCCATTGAATTTTGTACATTGACGGCGGTTCCATAGCGGATTAAGCGGAATACGCTGTCCGTCCAGGCTGGCTGCTGTTACCTCTTTGGGGATGACAGTATACCCGCAACGTACACCGGTGAATCCAGCTGTTTTCGAGAAACTGCGGATTTCGATTGCCACCTTTTTGGCTCCTCGTATTTCGTAGATGGAGTGGGGCACGTTAGGCTCCTGAATGAAGGCTTCGTATGCTGCATCGAAGATAATCAGTGTATCATTCGAGAGTGCATAATCTACCCATTTCTTTAACTGTTCGTGGGTTAGGGTAGTGCCTGTCGGATTGTTAGGATAGCACAGATATATCAGGTCGACTCTGTGCTTAGGCAGCTCTGGTATGAAATTGTTTTCTTCAGTGCATGGAAGATAAGTTACATTACTCCATTTTCCGTTTTCATCCAGTGTTCCTGAACGTCCGCACATGATGTTGCTGTCTACATAAACAGGATATACCGGATCAGTAATTCCCATGCTGTTGTCCCAGCGAAGCAGTTCACCGATGTTGCCGGTATCACTTTTAGCTCCATCGCTGATGAATATTTCTGATGGGCTGAGGCTGATGCCACGTGAGGCAAAATCATGTTTGATAATTGCTTCTATCAGAAAGTCGTATCCTTGTTCCGGTCCGTATCCGCGGAAAGTCTTGGCGTTTGCCATTTCATCTACGGCACGGTGCATGGCTTCTATGCAGACGGGAGGAAGTGGGCGCGTGACGTCACCTATTCCCAAGCGAATTAAATTTTTTCCAGGATGAGTAACTTTAAATGCATTGACTTTTTTAGCAATGTCCGAGAATAGGTAGCTTCCCGGCAGCTTCAGAAAATGTTCGTTTACTAATGCCATAATGTATAATTATATTTCTATTTTACCATCAAATACTTTAGTAGCAGGTCCTGTCATATAAATATGATTATCGCCTGCCCATTCTATTTCAAGTGTTCCTCCATCCATTACGATGGAACTTTTTCTGCCACATCGGTCTGTAAAAGCTGAGGCTACAGCTGTGGCGCATGCTCCTGTGCCGCATGCCTGAGTGATTCCAGAGCCTCGTTCCCATACTCTCATCCGGACTTTGCTGTCGGTAAGAACCTGAACAAATTCTACATTTACCCGGTCGGGGAACAAAGGATGATGCTCTAGGGCAGGACCTACTTCTTCCAGCTTTATTTTGTTAATCTCGTCAACAAAGATTACCAGATGGGGGTTACCCATTGCTACGGCGATGCCTTTGGAGGCGATATAACCTTCACCCAAAGCTACTTCGTGAATATCTGTCGGAATACCCATATCGACCGTTACGCTTTCTACCGTGTTTTTATCGTTGAGGTGCAGGTGTAAAATCTTGATGCCCGACAATGTTTCGAGCTGGATGTCTGTCTTGTTGGTAAGGCCTTCTTCGTATAAATATTTGCCGATGCAACGGCTGGCGTTTCCGCACATGCGAGCTTCGGAGCCGTCGGCATTGAATATACGCATTTTAAAGTCGGCCTGATCTGAAGGGCAGATAAGAACCAGTCCGTCGGAACCAATACCTGTATGGTAGCGGCTCCATTCGACTGACAGTTCTTCCGGATTATCTATCGGATAGCGCAGGGTGTTGACATAAATATAGTCATTTCCTGCGCCATGCATTTTTGTAAATTCAATTTCCATATCAGTTTATTGTTGGTTGAATGGCAATGCAGTATTATTGCTTTTTTAGTAAGCAGCCTCGTGTACTCCGGCTACTGCGCGGCCACTCGGATCGTTCAGGTTTTTGAAACTTGCGTCCCATGCCAGTGCCTCGGCTGTAGAACATGCGACACTTGGTACACTCGGTACGCTTTTGGCTGCCGACGCACTGGGGAAGTGTTCTTCGAAAATACAACGGTAGTAATATTCTTCTTTGTTCTGTGGCGGATTGATCGGGAAACGTTCTGCTGCATGTTGCATTTCCTCGTCGCTGACAGCGGCTGCTGTAATTGCTTTCAGGGTGTCAATCCACGAATATCCCACTCCGTCGGAGAACTGCTCTTTCTGTCGCCATGCTACACTCTCTGGCAGAAGAGAAGCAAAGGCATCACGTACGATACGTTTTTCGATGGTATGTCCCGGACACATTTTTACAGCCGGGTTCAGGCGCATGGCTACATCCAGAAACTCTTTGTCGAGGAACGGCACACGACCTTCTACACCCCATGCAGAAAGTGATTTGTTGGCACGCAGGCAGTCGTACAAGTGGAGTTTGGAGAGCTTGCGGACAGTTTCTTCGTGGAAGGCTTCCGCTGTAGGGGCTTTATGGAAGTAAAGGTAACCTCCGAATACTTCATCAGCTCCTTCACCACTTAGTACCATTTTGATACCCATCGACTTGATGACTCGAGCCAGCAGATACATCGGAGTAGAGGCACGGACGGTTGTCACGTCGTATGTTTCGATGTAATATATAACGTCTCGTATGGCATCCAGACCCTCCTGAATCGTATAATTGATCTCATGATGTACAGTACCGATATGTTCGGCTACCAGCCGGGCTTTTTCCAGATCGGGAGCACCTTTCAGACCTACGGCAAAGGAGTGCAGCTGAGGCCACCAGGCAGGAGCTTTCCCATCAGTTTCGATACGTTTGTCGGCGTAAATCTTTGCTATGGCGGAAATAACCGAAGAGTCCAATCCTCCTGACAAAAGCACTCCATAAGGGACATCGCTCATCAGCTGACGGCGTACGGCTGCTTCGAGAGCTGTGCGTACCTCGTTTACCTGAGTGGTATATGCTTCTGCTTCAGGCAATGAAGTATAACGGTCTTTTACGGCCTGATATTCCATCCAGTCACGTTTGTACCATCGCTCCATTTTACCTTCTCTGCTCCAGTAATAGTGTCCGGGAAGAAACGGTTCATACTCCTCGCAGAATCCTTCCAGAGCTTTCAGTTCACTGGCACAGTATACGGTTCCGTCTGCATCATGTCCTATATATAAAGGTATAACGCCTATCGGGTCACGGGCAATCAGAAATTCATCACGCTCTTCGTCATAGAGGGCAAATGCAAAAATGCCGCTTAAGTCTTCCAGAAAGTGTATGCCTTTTTCCTGATAAAGTGCCAGAATCACTTCGCAGTCACTGCCTGTCTGAAAATTATATTTGCCGGCATACTGCGCACGTATGTCGCGGTGATTATAGATTTCGCCGTTTACGGCAAGTACTTTTTTTCTGTCGCTTGAGTAGAGAGGCTGTCCTCCTGATTGCGGATCGACGATGGAAAGACGTTCGTGTGCCAGTATGGCGCTTCCACCGCAGTAAATGCCACTCCAGTCCGGACCGCGGTGGCGTATCTTTTTCGCCATCAACAAGGCTTTCTGCCTGAGTTCTGGCGTTTGTTGTTTGATATTGAAAATGCAGGCTATTCCACACATAATGTTTCTGTTTTTAAATGTTCTTTAATGGCTGCCCTTTTGCAGCATAGCATCAATTTCAGCGGCTGCCCGGCGTCCTGCTGCTATACATTTTACTACCAGGCTCGGACCTGTAGCAGCATCTCCGGCTACTACCGCGTTTTGAGGAAGCTCGGGTAATTGTGGCTTGAGGAATCCCATGGCAAGCAATACTAAATCTGCTTCTATGATTTCTTTTTTGCCAGTAGGACGCATTTGAGGGCGTCCGCCGTCTGCTGCGGGAATCCATTCCACCTCTTCAACTTCTACGCCGCATACACGTCCGTCTTCAGTTCCCAGAAAACGGTTTGAAGTAAGACTCCAACGGCGTGTACATCCTTCCTCATGACTTGAACTGGTCTTCAGAACTACGGGCCATTGTGGCCAGGGGGTTGCGGGATTATGACCAACAGGAGGTTTAGGCATGATTTCTATCTGGCATACACTGATAGCTCCCTGACGGTTGGCTGTTCCGATACAGTCGCTTCCTGTATCACCTCCTCCGATTACGAGAACTTTCTTGTTCTTTGCCGTGATACGTTCTTCGTCGCTGAATGTCTGTCCGGCTAGAACTCTGTTTTGCTGTGCCAGTATTTCCATGGCAAAATGAATGCCGCGAAGTTCACGTCCGGGGATGTTCAAGTTGCGTGCCTTTGGTGTTCCTGTACAGATAGCGTATGCATCAAATCCTTCGGGTAAATGTTCCAAGTCGATTGTTGAGTTTGTCTTGAAGCAAATACCTTCGTCTTCCATAATCTTCAGTCGGCGGTCGATTACTGGTTTATGCAGTTTAAAGTTCGGTATGCCGAAACGTAATAAACCTCCTATATATTCGTCTTTTTCGAATACAGTAACCTGATATCCCCGACGGTTTAATTGATTGGCAGCAGCCAGTCCGGCAGGTCCGGAGCCGATGACAGCAACTTTTAATCCGTTTCTTTTGTATTGTTTTGCTGTAATATATCCTTCTCTGAATGCTGCTTCGATGATAGCAGCTTCGTCTTCTCGGATAGTAACCGGTGAGTCAATACTCAGCTTGAGCACACATGACTTCTCGCATAGTGCGGGGCAGACCCTTCCGGTAAACTCCGGAAAATCGTTTGTACGGGTTAATATTTCGTAAGCTTCACGCCATTTACCATTACTTAATGCGTCCTGAAATTCGGGAGGACGGTTGCCCAGTGGGCATGCCCAGTGACAGAAAGGTACACCGCAGTCCATGCAGCGTGATGCCTGCAACTTGCGTTCGCTTGAGTTCAGTGTTTGTTCTACTTCTCCAAAGTCAGAGATACGTTCGTGGATGGGGCGATAGCCTGCCTCCTGGCGAGGTATATTTAGAAATGCTTTAGGATTTCCCATGTCAATAGTTTTATTAGTTGTTCTTTAGTAATCTCTTTGTACTTCTGCTATTTTCTGCTGAAGCTTTTTCATTTGTTCTTCTGCCAGCACGCGCTTGTATTCGATAGGAGTGACTTGAATAAACTCGTCTACATGTTGCTGCCAGCTATCGAGCAGTGTACGTGCTAACTTAGAACCTGTATATTTCCAGTGAGATTCTATCAGTTCGCGAAGTTCTTTACGTGCAGCAGAGTCTTCCAACAGGCTGAGTTCCACCATTTCCATATTGCAGAAATAATCGAATGTGCGTTCCGGATCCCATACATATGCGATACCGCCACTCATTCCGGCAGCGAAATTTCGTCCGGTATGTCCTAAGACAACAACTCGTCCGCCTGTCATATACTCGCAGCAGTGGTCGCCTACGCCTTCTACTACAGCAATGGCTCCTGAGTTTCTGACAGCAAAGCGCTCACCTACACATCCGTTTATATATACTTCTCCGGTTGTAGCCCCATACATTAGGGTGTTGCCGGCAATTGTATTTTTTGAAGCATCAAAGCAAGATCCCATTGGAGGAAGTACAGCTATACGTCCGCCGCTTAAACCTTTACCGACATAATCGTTTGCTTCACCTTCCAGACGGAAACTGATACCCCGTGTAAGGAATGCGCCGAAACTTTGACCTGCGGAGCCTTTGAATTTGACATTAATAGTTCCATCGGGTAGTCCTTTGTGTCCATATCTGGTGGCAACTTCTCCAGCAAGCATAGTTCCTACTGAACGGTCTGTATTCGAAATGGTATATTCCAATTCTACCTGTTTCCCTTTTTCCAGCGCTTCGTGTGCCGCAGCAATGATTGATCGGTCTTTTACCTCAGAAAGATCGGTAGGATGGTCGGCCGTATGGTGGATATCTGTTCCGTTATCTACCTGATGGAGAATACGGCTGAAGTCTAATCCTCCTATTTTTCCAGCATTATCATGCGGAATAATCTCGATAAGGTCTGTTCTGCCAATAATGTCTTCCAGACGTGTGAAACCCATATCAGCCAGATACTCTCGTACTTCCTGAGCAAGGAATTCGAAGTAATTGATCAGGTAGCGATAGTGTCCGCGGAAATGTTCACGCAATTTTTCGTCTTGGGTAGCGACTCCTACCGGACATAAGTTGGTGTGGCATTTACGCATCATTACACATCCCAACACAATCAGAGCAGCTGTACCAAAAGCGTATTCATCGGCTCCCAGCAATGCCATGCTGATGATGTCACGACCCGTTTTTAATTGTCCGTCTGTTTGCAGGCGAACTTGTCCGCGCAGTCCGTTAAGTACGAGTGTTTGCTGTGTTTCACTCAATCCTATTTCAGGTGGAATACCCGCATATCTCATCGAAGAAGCTGGTGATGCGCCTGTTCCTCCTTCTGCTCCAGAAATAACAATTAAATCAGCTTTGGCTTTCGCTACTCCGGCTGCAATTGTTCCTACACCGCTTTCTGCTACCAGTTTCACACTGATAGTTGCACGTGGATTTACATTTTTCAGATCGAAAATAAGTTGTGCCAAATCTTCGATACTGTAAATGTCATGATGAGGTGGAGGAGAAATGAGGGAAATGCCAGGGATGGAGTGACGTGTACGTGCTATCACTTCATTGACCTTGAATCCTGGTAACTGACCGCCTTCTCCCGGTTTTGCTCCCTGGGCTACTTTGATTTGGATTTCTTCTGCATTGACCAGATATTCAGTTGTGACTCCGAAGCGTCCTGAAGCAATCTGTTTGGTCTTACTGCATAAACTGATGTCTTCATTGTCACTGTCGGAATGATATACGGCGCTGAATCGTGCACTGTCTTCTCCACCTTCTCCGGTATTGCTTCGTGCACCCAGTTTGTTCATGGCAAGCGCCATGGCTTCATGAGCTTCTTTACTGATGGCGCCGAATGACATTGCACCGGTTACGAAATGTCTGACAATGTTTTCTACCGGTTCGACAGAGTTTATGTCTATCGGATTACTCCGGAAACTGAAAAAGTCGCGAAGGAATACTGGAGCTGACTTCTCGTTTGCTTTTTGTGTGAACTCCTTAAACTTCTTGTAGCTTCCGGTACGAGTGGCCAGTTGTAGCAAACTAATGGTATCAGGGTTCCATGCATGTATTTCACCATCCTTGCGGAAAGAGAATTGTCCGATATTATCGAGCATTGCTTCTGCTTCATCATCGGTGATGGAAACTCCAGCGGTGTGGAATTTCAGATAATCGTTTGCAATGTCTTTCAGACCGGCTCCGCCGATAGTGGAAATACAAGTACCGAAGTATCTTTTCATCATTTCCGAATTCAATCCTACAGCTTCAAAAAGTTTTGCGCCACGATATGATCGGATGGTGCTGATACCCATCTTGCTCATTACCTTATATAGTCCTTTACACAAGGCTTTTATATAGTTCTTTTCGGCTGTATTGTAATCCAGTTGTACGTCGCCTCTCTTTACTAATCCGTCTATTACTGCGAATGCCATATACGGACAGATCGCACTTGCACCGTAGCCTAATAATAAGGCAGCGTGCATTACCTCGCGTGCTTCACCACTTTCAACTATCAGAGCAGTCTGTACACGTTTTTGTACTGATATCAGATGATGGTGTACGGCACTTACAGCAAGTAAGGAGGGAACTGGTGCGTGGCTCTCGTCTATATCCCGATCTGAAAGTACAATGTAATTAGCTCCTCCATCGACTGCTTCTTCTGCTTTCTTACATAGGTTGTCAATAGCGGCACGCAATCCGTCTTCTCCAGTTTGGGCGTCAAAGACCATTTTTAGCTTTACAGTACTGAAGCCCTTGTATCTGATGTTGCACAATATATCAAGTTGTGTATTTGTCAGTATCGGATGAGGCAGACGTACCATCTTACAATGCAGGGCATCTGGGGTAAGAATGTTCTTTCCTACCGCACCAATGTATTCAGTCAGTGACATTACCAGTTCTTCACGAATTGGATCAATCGCTGGATTGGTAACTTGGGCAAACTGCTGTCTGAAATAGTTGAAAAGCAGCTGAGGCTTTTCTGATAAGACAGCAAGTGGAGTGTCATTTCCCATTGAAGCTGTTGGTTCAGCCCCTGTTTTACACATTGGAGTCAGCGTTCTTTCTACGTCTTCACGTGTGAATCCGAAAATACGCAACCGGCGTCCGGCATCTTTTACTGCATTTTCTACTTTACGTCCGCTCCGCAATGTATCGAGCTCGATACGGTTGGCAGAAAGCCATTCAGAGTAAGGTAGGGCAGAAGCCAGGTTTTCTTTTACTTCATTGTCATAATATATTTTTCCCTCTTGGGTGTCGACAAGTAGAATCTTGCCGGGCTGCAACCTTCCTTTTGCTTCAATCTCGTCGGGGTTGAAACTGATTGTTCCTGTCTCGCTTGCCACAACCATTGTGCCACTCTTGGTAACCAGCCAGCGTGCCGGACGGAGTCCGTTACGGTCGAGCATACCTCCGGCATAGCGGCCGTCGCTGAAAAGCAAGGCGGCTGGTCCGTCCCATGGTTCCATTAAGATGGAATGATACTCGTAAAAAGCCTTTAATGCAGGGCTGATAGGGTTTTTGTCATTCGTCGATTCTGGAACCATCATGGCAAGTGCATGAGGTAAACTTAATCCTGACATGACAAAAAATTCCAGTACGTTATCCATCGAAGCACTGTCGCTCATACCTGGTTGTATGATGGGGCGTATTTGTGAAATATCTCCTAGTGCTTCCGATGACAATACGCTTTCTCTGGCTTCCATCCATGCACGATTTCCCCGGATCGTATTTATCTCACCATTGTGTGCCATCATACGGAATGGTTGTGCCAAGCTCCATGTAGGGAAAGTATTGGTACTGAAACGTGAATGTACCAAGGCTAGGGCACTGGTAAAATAGGGTTGTGTCAGATCGGCATAATACTCTCGCAACTGAGTGGAAGTAAGCATACCTTTGTATACCATGTTCCGGCTGGAGAGTGATACTATATAGAAGTCTTTGTGTTCGATTCTGTTCTCTATCTTTTTCCTTATTATATATAGTTTCTTTTCAAGAAATTGTTCGTCTGCCTCTGCCGTAATAAATATTTGTTTTACATCAGGCTCTGTTGCAAGAGCATCTTTTCCGAGCACATTTGAATTGACAGGAACACTTCGTACGTGCATGAGCGTCATACTTTCGCGTTCTATTTCTTCAATCATTATGCTCATGATAGCTTGTTGAGCCTCTTTATCTTTGGGCATAAAGACTAGTCCGGTTCCATATTTCCCTTTTTCGGGCACAGGGATTCCTTGTAGCAGAATGAATTCATGAGGTATCTGGACCATAATTCCAGCTCCATCCCCCGTTTTATTATCTGCTCCTTCAGCACCGCGATGCTTCATGTTTTCCAATACTCTTAGGGCAGAGTCTATCAAATCGTGCGATTTTGTACCATGTAGGTTGACTATCATACCTACACCACAAGCATCATGTTCATTGGCTGGACTATATAGTCCGCATTGATGTTGCGGTATATTTACGCTGTTATTTGATAAAATGTAACCTTTTTCTTTCATTTGCTTTCTTATTTTGTTTTTATATCCGTTTGTTGTTTCTTTGTGTTTGCAAAAATATATATATGCTTTCAAAAAACAAATAAAGATGAAAGAGAGTTTTGATAAAATATATTTTTCTATTACAGTTTCTTATATATGCATTAATTATTGTTATTAAAAATAACAATATATTACTTTATTGCCGTAAAATGTTTTAATTTGATTATTTTGCTTACAGGAAAGTATTTTTTACAACATCCCTTATAAAGTAAGTTTTAAGTTATACAATGATATACTTTTCTACTTTTGAAATATTCACCTGCGTGTTTACAGAACATTTTTTACCTTTGCAGTATGTTTAGACAAAAGGTTATTCAATATATAAATGAGAAACACTTGTTTCATCGTAGCGATAAGATACTTGTGGCATTGAGTGGCGGTGCAGATTCCGTTGCTTTGCTGCGTGTGTTGTTGCTGGAAGGATATAATTGCGTTGCAGCACATTGCAATTTTCACTTACGTGGTGAAGAATCTGACCGGGATGAAGAATTTGTTCAGAATTTGTGTCGAGGGCTGGATGTGCCACTTCAGGTTATACATTTTGACACGAACGGATATGCTTCCCGGAAAAGAATTTCTATTGAGATGGCCGCACGCGAACTTAGGTATGAATGGTTCGAACAGGTACGTCTACAGATTGGAGCAAGTGTGATAGCTGTAGCTCATCATCGTGATGACAGTGTAGAAACTTTTCTCTTGAACTTAGTCAGAGGGACAGGTATTAATGGACTTAAGGGAATTGCTGCTGTCAATGGTAAAGTGGTGCGTCCGCTGCTTGACGTCAGCCGTGATGACATATTGGCTTTTCTTGCCGATTTAAAACAAGATTATGTGACCGACAGTACAAATCTGGAAGATGAATATCTGCGTAATAAGCTTCGTCTCAATGTTATCCCGTTATTAAAAGAGATAAACCCTTCTGTCTGTGAATCAATAACTGAAACTGCACGCAGACTATCTGATGTGGAGGCTGTGTATCGTAGGTCGATACAAACAGTATGTACAGAAGTAACAGAGAGGGAAGGTAAATTCAGTATTTTCCGAATAATGAAAGCTGTAGCTCCCCTTGCCGTTTTGTTTGAATTACTACATCCTTATGGCTTCAATGCTGTTCAACTGAAGAATATATATCGAAGTTTAGGTACAGAATCAGGTAAATTGTTTTATTCAGAGAATTACGTTTTACTGCGTGACCGCGATTATTTATTTCTGAAAAGAAGAGAAGAATCGAAGGAGGATCAATTTTACACTTTACATCAGGAAATTTGTCAAATAGAAGATGGTTTTGAGGTTTCCCGAAATCCTGAACTTGCCTGTTTGGATGCCGATACTGTAAAAGAACCACTTGTATTGCGCCGGTGGCAGTCGGGGGATAAGTTTGTTCCTTTCGGTATGCATAGTTTCAAAAAAGTGCGTGACTATCTGCGCGATCGTAAATACTCTTTGTTTGAGAAAGAGAACCAGTATGTAGTCTGTTCGGGAGAGAATATTGTATGGCTGGTAAATGAACGTACTGATAATCGTTTCCGTGTAACCGAAAAGACGCAAAGAGTTTTGAAACTTTGGATAGACTAAGGGACAACCGGACTTAATAAATACCTATAAATAGGGATTGCGTACCCTGTATAGATTGTCTTACTTTGTAAACGAAAATAATGTATGAATTCTATTTTTAATATGTGCGGAACCAAAATATATAAGCCAACCGATAAGATGAGTGACTTGATTTGCGAAAACTATGCTTTGTTGCAAGTCTTAAGTCGTTTTGGTGTATCACTGGGATTCGGAGATAAGTCAGTACAGGAGGTATGCAGCATGAATGGAGTAGATTGTACCACTTTTCTTGCTGTCGTAAATTTTCTGACTGAAGAAAATAATCGTATGCAGGATCACGTGACCGGGCTTTCTGTACCTGCTTTGATGGATTATCTGCAGCGGGCCCATTCGTATTTTCTGGATTTTCAGTTGCCTACCATACGCCGTAAGTTGATTAAGGCTATAGACTTTTCATCTCAAAATGAAGTATCGTTTTTGATACTCCAGTTTTTCGATGACTATGTAGGTGAGGTCAGAAAACACATGGAGTATGAAAATGAGAAGGTCTTTACCTACGTACGCGGCTTATTGAACGGTGAACGTTCCGCCCAATATAATATAGGAGTCTTTGCGCGTCATCACGATCAGATAAATGCAAAGCTGACCGAATTGAAAAATATCATCATTAAGTATTATCCGGCCAACGGCGATAATCAGTTGTTGAACGCAACATTGTTCGATATATTTAGTTGTGAAGAAGATTTGGCATCGCATAATCGGGTAGAAGATTACTTGTTTGTCCCTGCCATAATGGAATTGGAAAAGGGGGAAAAATGAAATCTCAGGAAATAATCTTGATAGCTGTGGCAGAAACTTCGGTGATAGTCCGGAGCGGACTGGTTGCGGTGCTGAAGCGCCTGCCTGACATGAATATACAGACTATTGAAGTGACATCGAAAGAAGGACTTCAGCATTGTATGGAAGCACATACACCGAATATTCTGATTGTGAATCCTCAGTTCGAAGGGTGGTTCGATGTGGATGCTTTTAAAGAACATTATCCTCATCTGGAAACAAAGATTGTATCATTGATCTGCACTTTTGTAGATGCCAATCAGTTGAAGGGATACGAAGAAAGCATTAATCTGTTTGATGATGTTGAATCTTTGGAGAAGAAAATCTCTGTACTTATGAATTTTGCAGAAGAAGATGATTCCGATCAGGATACACTAAGTCAGAGAGAAAAAGAAATTATTGGTTGCGTAGTACGGGGGATGACCAATAAGGAAATAGCCGAAAAACTCTATATTTCTGTTCATACCGTAATCACCCACCGACGGAATATTACGCGCAAGCTGCAAATTCATTCAGCGGCCGGACTTACTATTTATGCTATTGTAAATAAGCTGGTGGAACTAAGCGAGGTTAAAATGAAAATATAGTGTTCTTATCTGGAATGCTTCTAAAATACCTACAAATAGGTATTGCTGAGATAGGCAAATGACCGTATCTTTGCAGTGTTAGTCATATGAAATTACGTAAAACCACAAAGTAAAAAGTTAGTTATTAGTTGGGTGCGCCCTGCGAAGTGATTCGCGGGGTGCACGCGCTTTATCCCTTTGGCTCAATTTTGATACAGTATAGACCGGACATCGCTTACTTTTTTCTTAAAAACCGCATATTTCTTAAACTTTTTCATTTTTCTTTTTTTGTTTATTCAATGATAACGCATACCTTTGTTTATACAGAAACAAAATAGGTAAAATGATGAAAGTAGGATTATTTATTCCCTGCTATATCAATGCCGTTTATCCCGAAGTTGGAGTTGCTTCATATAAGCTCCTTAAAAGTTTGGGGGTAGATGTAGACTATCCGTTAGACCAAACCTGCTGCGGACAGCCTATGGCGAATGCAGGGTTCGAAAATGAATCGAAAGAATTAGCAAAGCGATTCGACCGGTTATTCGAGAGTTATGATTATATAGTTGGACCTTCTGCCAGTTGTGTAGTATTCGTGCGCGATCATTATGGCAATCTGCTGGAAGGAGAAAAACATCGTTGTGCCAGCGAAGGCAAGATATACGATATCTGCGAGTTTATCCACGATGTGGTGAAGCCGTCTTCTCTTCAGGCTTCGTTTCCTCATAAAGTAAGTATTCAGAACAGTTGTCATGGAGTGCGTCTGATGAAACTCTCTTCTCCCAGTGAACTGAACATACCTTATTATAATAAGCTACGCGATTTGCTGTCGTTGGTAAAGGATATCGAGATCGTAGAACCCGAACGTCCAGACGAATGTTGTGGCTTTGGCGGTATGTTTGCCGTAGAAGAACACGATGTTTCAGGGCAAATGGGTCGTGATAAAGTAAAGCGTCACATGGCGACTGGAGCCGAATATATTGTAGGAGCCGATGGCTCTTGCCTGATGCACCAAAACGGTATTATCTCGCGTGAGAAGCTTCCTATAAAGACCATTCATATTGTTCAAGTATTAGCTGCAGGATTATGAGTACGAAACATTCAAAAGCTGCCGGAAAGTTTCTGGAGAATAAAGAACTGGCAGCATGGCACGATGAAACATTGTGGATGGTTCGTGCCAAGCGTGATAAAGTGAGCAAAGAGGTTCCTGAATGGGAACATTTACGTGATATGGCATCTGCCATAAAGATGTATAGCAACAGCCACCTGGATCAGTTGCTGTTGGAGTTTGAAAAAAATGCCTTGGCCAACGGAGCTTATGTATATTGGGCGAAAGATGCCGATGAATATTGTTCCATTGTCTATAATATATTGAACGGACATCAGGTGAAGCATTTTATCAAAAGCAAATCAATGCTGGCAGAGGAATGTGGACTGAATGAATTTCTTGAGAAGAAAGGTATAGAGGTCGTAGAAAGCGATTTGGGAGAGCGTATTCTTCAGCTGATGCATAAACGTCCGAGTCATATCGTACTTCCTGCTATCCATGTTAAGAAAGAAGAAATCGGAGAGTTGTTCGTCCGCGAGATGGGAACAGAGCCTGGCAATAATGACCAGACCTATCTTACTCATGCTGCCCGTAAAAACCTGCGTCGTAAGTTTATCGAAGCCGAAGCTGCTATGACGGGTGCGAATTTTGCTGTCGCTTCAACTGGAGAATGTGTCGTTTGTACCAACGAAGGCAATGCTGATATGGGAACATCACAGCCCAAGCTTCAGATAACGGCGTTTGGCATGGAGAAGATTGTGCCGGACCGTGATGCACTGGGAGTATTTACCCGTCTGCTTGCTCGCTCAGGTACAGGACAGCCTATTACGACTTATACATCTCATTATCGGAAACCTCGTAAAGGAGGAGAGTTGCATATCATCATTGTAGACAATGGCCGAAGCCGTATTTTGGCCGATCAGGAACATGTAAAAGCCTTGAACTGTCTTCGTTGTGGAGCGTGTATGAATACTTGTCCGGTCTATCGCCGTAGTGGTGGTTATTCATATACTTATTTCATTCCCGGCCCTATCGGTATAAATTTAGGTATGCTGAAGGCACCTCTTCATTACTATGATAACGTATCGGCATGTTCGTTGTGCTATTCATGTCAGAACGTGTGTCCTGCAAAGGTAGATTTGGCCGATCAGATTTATCACTGGAGACAGCAGTTGCATACGTTGGGGGTAGCCAGCTCTTCCAAGAAACTGATGTCAGGTGGAATGAAATTCCTTATGTCGCGTCCGGCATTGTTCAACTTCGCTTTAAAAAATGCTCCGATTGTAAACTCATTGCCTCGAGGCATGATATATAACGACTTGAATGATTGGGGTAAAGAACGTGAAATACCTGAATTTGCCAAAGAGAGCTTCAATGAAATGTGGAAAAAGAATAAAGTGAAATGAGTATGAGTAGCAGAGAAGACATATTGCAAAGCATACGCCGCAATACCAGAGTGCGTTATGAAAAGCCCGATTTGTCCGCCTTGGAGCATGAAGCTCTTACATACGAAGACAAACTTTCGAAGTTTTGCGAGGTTATAAAACAAGTAGGCGGACAGGCTGTAATACTGAAAGATAAGGAAAATGTCAATGACGTGATAAAGGCTGCATATCCTGATGCCAAACGCATTGCTTCAACAATAAAGGAAATAAAGACAGGAAATGCAATACAACCCATTACTTGTAGTACTTTTCATCCGGACGATGTAGAGGAATCGGGAGATCTGGACGGTACTGATGTAGCAATCGTCGATGGACGTATAGGAGTCTGTGAGAATGGAGCAGTATGGTTGACACAAGATGTGGAACAACGTGCCGTATATTTTATATCCGAAGCGCTGGTGATTATACTCGACAGAAACAATCTGGTAAATAACATGCACGAGGCTTATAAGCGAATCGATACAGGCGAATATGGCTATGGCGTATTCATTTCTGGCCCTTCGAAGACAGCCGATATCGAACAGGCGCTTGTTATGGGGGCACACGGAGCCCGCAGTGTTACGGTAATTCTGATTTGACAGTTCTCTTTTTGACCTGAATAAAAGCTTGCCCTATTCACATAGAGCAAGCTTTTTTATCATATAGGAAGAAAGTTTATAAAGAGATTATTTTGAGTGTTTCTGCATTATATGTTTAGCGTATACATAATATAGCAATCCACCACAGGAGATTCAGTACAATGATTCCTCCGATAATGGCATATATGGTTCTTGCTGTATTTTTCTTGTTTACTGTGGTACTTTCCATAATATGTTCCTCGCTATATTTATGTTCGATTTGCTGTATCATCATAATTATTTTTGTTAGTCATCTTTAAAATGATTGATATAGGTAAATACTGCACCGGGCGGAAACGATTTTTCTTATTTTAAGCCTTGTTAATTATCGGGAAGCTAAAATCCTTTATTTGTTCTTAAACAGTTGCACTTTTGCACCGAAAGAAAAGCGAAGTACATCTCTCATGGTCAGACTTCGGTTGGTCGCTTTGCTGATGATATACAGCTCGCAGGTACTGACCTCGTAAAATAGAGAGATATGTTGTACTATACTGTTTTTCAGATTGAAGTTCATACGTTGCCCGATAAAGATATACGGGCGAATTTTCGTACTGAAATTATAATATCGGTTAGGATAGCGTCCGGGTTCCTTCTCCCAAAACTCTTCTCCGGCAATGGTGGTAAGATACATTCCGCAGTAAAAAGGCTCCAGTGCCCAATGCTTGTCGAAACTCATGCTCCACGGTATGTAGTTTTGCTTTACTGTCAGTGTAAGAAGGAAATCGCTGGCATATTTAGCAGGCAGATATCCGAGCAGAACATCTGTTTCCCATTGCCTGCGTTTACCATAGTCCCAGCCTACACCGGTAGACAGTACTCCCATACCACCGGCATACTGCATTTTTACGTGAGTAGGTTTCATTCGTTCCCATCCTTCATATCTTAAGTGTATACGTTTGTCCCATCTTTTAGTATCGGAAACCTCTTGAGGTTCATCTGTTATAGCAAGCAGATTGACCGGGATAGTCAGTAGGATAGTCAGTAAATATTTAAAAATTGACCAGTTCATAATCGTAACCATTTGGGGTGATAGAAAAATAAATATAGCTCCGCTTGTTTATGGAAGGAGCAGAATAGTACATAATGCCATCATCGAAAAACTCATTTTCATTAAAGCTGTGTACATGTCCGTACACGCAGAATTGCAAGGACGGGAACTGAGTAATGTAATACTGGAATACTTTTGCTATATTGTTATTGAACTGTTCAGAGTAAGGAGGTGCATGCATTGCCACTACTGTCTTTTTTGCTTGAGACGGAACGTGTTTCAGTTCATCTTCTAGAAACAAAAGGTTGGGAACAGCTTCCGAATAATCAAACTCCAACGCATTCGTATTCAGGCATATAAAATGAGTATCTCCAGCGGTAAACGAAAAATTTTCATTGCCGAAGATCGTATTGAACACTTCTTTTCCGGTAGCAAGACAGTCGTGATTACCCAGTAAGCATACATAAGGAACGTTCAGTCGGTTCAAACGGTCACGTTGTTCTTCGAATTCCATTTTCATACCGAAATCGGATAAGTCACCACAGTGTATTACGAAATCGATATCATTTCGTTCGTTGATTGCATTTACTGCATCTTCCGTTTCGTCATACCAGCGCTGGGTATCGCTGATAAGTGCAAACGAGATACTTTGCTTTCCGGCTGTACTGGCTTCTATCGACTGAATGTTCCTTTCATTAATATTAGTTTCTCCCTCTATGTTTAAATCGTAGGGGTGATATTCTATCATATCGCATCCTGTCTGGACTATGATTGTACTTCCAAGTAAAAAGCAGCCCAACAGGCTATGCAAGACATGGATATATTGCTTTTTTTTGAACATATATTTTTGTTTTTCTGTTTGTTATGCAAATGTTGCCATAAAATATCACATTGTGATAACTGTTTATACAGAAAAACTGTTCCAATTTGCTGAATATCACCCAAAGACCTGTTATTTTTCTATAACGAACTTGTACATGGTATGGCTTTGGAATATTTCTCCCGGAGCCAATGCTGTAGAAGGAAACTGCGGGTTGTTCGGGCTGTCCTGAAAATGACATGTTTCGAAACATACGGCTCCTCGGAACGGATAATAGATGCCGTTCTTACCTTCGACCTTGCCTTTCAGTCCGTTTCCTGTATATATGTGGACTGCTGGTTCGGTAGTATAAATTTCCATTTTACGTCCACTTTTTTCATCATATATCCATGCTGCCGGGCGAGTATCATCTCCCGGATGGTTAAGTGCCCAGGCATGATCGTAACCGTTCACTACATGCAACTGTCCATAGTCGTCGTTTATATGTTCACCTATTGCATGAGGTCGTTTGAAATTCAGTGGAGTGCTTTCTACGGGCCAGAATTCTCCTGTTACGCATTTCTTGCTGTCGTAAGGAGTGAAATAGTCGGCATCTACCCACATGGTTTGATTTTCTACGCTGCTGTTCAGGTTTCCCGATATATTAAAGAATGAATGGTTACACAAGTTAAGAACGGTAGGTTTATCCGTGGTAGCCTTGTAGGATATATCTAACGCATCATCTTCAGTGACTGTATAAGTCAGCTCTATATGCAGATTCCCTGGAAATCCGTTTTCTCCATCGGGAGAAAGATAAGTCAGTGTAACAGACGAGGGAGAGGTTTGTCTGGCTTTCCACATTCGTGCACCAAAATTTGGATTGCCTCCATGAGCGGTATGTCCGTCAGCGTGATTGGCTTGCAAGTGGTATTCCTTACCATTCATTGTATATCTAGCATGCAGGATACGTCCGATGTATCGCCCCACGGTAGCACCATAGTTTTGTGACTGGCTGGTGTAGCTGTTTATATCAGAAAAGCCGCATACTACATCTTCCATTTTTCCGTTACGGTCTGGAACCATGAGGGATACTACCCGTGCACCATAGTTAGTAATACATGCTTCAACACCATTTTTGTTGTAGATCCTATACAGGCAGGTTTTTTCTCCGTCTACCTTTTGTTGGAAATGAGCAGAGTGTAATCCTGACGAGGAGATAAATTTGTTTCCGCCACATGAGTTGAACATGCAGGCAAAAGCCATACAGGCAAGGATATATACAGATTGTTTCATACGTGTTTATATTGGTTTGATATAATGTTAAGCAATGCTAATAAAAAATATGCTGATATTTTCCTGAAAAGAAGGTGATATTTTAAAAAAAATTGTACAAATTTTTATTGAAAGATTACCTTCTTTTATTAGGTATTATATGAATAGGGATAAATCGGTTTATCAGAAGCTTAAAACAAATCGTTCATTTGGGGTAATTTATTTATTATCAGATTAGTAAGGCGGCTGCGAATCCTAAAAGGAGGATTAACGGAATTAAGTCTACCAAGCTGATGCACAATCCGGCAATGGCTAGTCCGCGGGGAGATTTGAATATGCCGATAAACGAAAAAATAAATCCCAGCAACCACAATATCCAGTTGAGTACAGGTACCCAGCATCCTAAAAGCGCCAGCAGAGCCAGTACAAATCCGGCAGTTCCCAGACCGTTCGATTTTCTGGATTCTTCCCGAATGATAATTGTTTGGTGTACGGGATTGCCCGATATCTTTTCTTGATTTTCCATAATATTAAGTACAGTCCTTCAGTCCCGAAAAGACATTTAAGTAATACAAAAAGCGTGGAACTGCAATCTCTTTATTTACCGGAGGTTATAACGCTTTTAAAAGTTATTCCTTGATACCGCCGGAGCGATACAGAATTCAAAAATACGAAAATATAATCAATTTATGCTTTATCCTGCGAATTTATTGATAGAAGAGAAATATTATAAAAAAAGATACTCCTGATGAACACTTTCAGCAGGAGTATCACAACACAAAAACTAAACTAGACTTAACTAAACTATTCAAATAAGAAGTTTCACAACTTCTGTTCTTATTATGTACTCTACAAATATAGAGGTTATATTTAGAAGTGACAAGCCTTTGCGCAAAAAACTTCAAAATGTGCAGTAAAAAAAAGTTAAATAATAGTGCTCTGACTAAACAATATGTTCATTAACATAATTTTGAAGTTCCTGTTTGTAACTGTCAGAGATCGGAATATAATCTTTTCCGAATACGATTCGTCCTTTGTCGATAACTTTTATTTTCTGTTTCTGTACGATAAAAGACCGGTGTACACGGATAAACTGGTTGGCCGGAAGCTTTTCTTCCATGACACGCATGCTGACCAATGACAGGATAGGTCTGTCTTCATTCTCAAGATGAATTTTGATATAGTCTTTCAGACCTTCTATGTATAATATTTTGTTAAGCTCTATTTGTATTAGTTTGTAATCACTTTTTACGTATATATAGTCTTTTTTGTTCTCGTCTGAATCTCCTTCCGTGCTTTGTTTATCTGCTTTTTGCTGTAGTTCAAACCATTTTACAGCTTTATTGATAGCTTCCATAAAATCGGAATAGCTGATGGGTTTCAGCAGGTAATCGAGGGCATTTACCCGATAGCCGTCGAGTGCATATTGGTCGAAAGCTGTAGTGAAAATAATTCGTGTGTCTTCAGATACCATGCGTGAAAACTCCAGCCCGTTGAGTTCAGGCATCTGGATATCCAGAAAAAGTACATCTACCGGATGATCGGGTAAATACTTCATGGCTTGTATGGCACTGGAATAACTGCCGGAGAGTTCCAGAAAAGGTGTCTTTTTTATGTAACTTTCCAGAAGCCCGAGTGCTAGGGGCTCATCGTCTACAATGGCACATCTTAAGTTCATATTTATAGTTTTTGAGAGTTAATGTTTAAGGTATATGATGATATTGGAAAAATACTCTTTTCCGTCGTCAGACAAGTGATTGTCCCATTTATATATTCCGGGGTAAACCAGTTCCAGACGCTTTCGTACTTGTTCCAGTCCGATACCCGAACCACTTTTATCGGCTCTTGTTTTAGGATAATTACTGTTGCGTATGGTACATTCTATCTTGTCATTATCTTCCGAAATGGAGATGTTTATATAACTGGGCTCCACGGGAGAAATCCCATGCTTGAATGCATTTTCTATCAGTGAGATAAAAATCAAGGGAGCAATGGGGGTCTGACTTTTGGGCTTGATATTGAAGTTGGTCTGTATATCTACCTGGGCAGAAATACGGATGCGCATGAGTTCGATGTAATTGCGTATAAAATCGATTTCCTTGCTCAGTGGGACAAACATCTGCTGGTTGTCGTAAAGTACATAGCGCAACAACTTGCTTAACTCTTGCACAGCTTGTTGTGCTTTATCTGTATCAAATGTTATCAGTGCGTAAATATTATTTAACGTATTCAGCAGAAAATGAGGATTAAGCTGATTACGTAAGTTTTTCAGTTCTGCTTCGGTGCGGCTTTTTACTGCTTCCCGGCGTTCCGCTTCGGTTTGGCTCCAGCGCTTACTCATACAGATGGCAACGCTCAGCCCTGCCGAGAATATAAGGCTTGCCATATCGCGCAAATAAAAGATATATGATGGCGGCATGGGGCGATGAGACGGTGGAGGAGGGCAGTGCATATTGTTCCAGTAGCGTAAGCCAAAGGTCAGAATAATAATAACTATCGCATTTATGAAAATAAACCGTTTGGTTTGCTCATGAAATAAAATATGAGGTATAAAAACGAAATAATTCAGATAAAAGATAATGCATAGTGTGGTTGGCACTATACAGTGAAACATGAAATCTTTCCAGTTTATCGTTCCGTCATTGTTTTGCGTAAAGAACAACGGGAAAGCGAAAAAGAGCCCCCAGCAAATGGTGTGTATCAGGATTTCGAGTGAACGGTGTGTGTTATCAGTGAGCTGTTTCATAGGTGATGTAGTCTGTACAAACAAAAGTAACTAAAAAATTTAAAAAGTCCGGCTGCGTAGCAATACTTTTATTGCCATAGACAGCCGGACAAGGAAACCAAAGTTATGAAGAACAAAGTTATAAAGATGAACTTTCACAAGCTCATTTATCGTTATTCATATCGTAATGCTTCAATCGGATCAAGGTCGGCTGCTTTTTTGGCAGGATACCATCCGAAGAAGACTCCTGTAACGGTACATACCGCGAATGACAGCAATACACTCCAGGGCTGTATAAATACCGGCCAGTGTGCCACTGTTTTGATGACAAAGCTGGCTCCGCATCCTAAGATTACTCCAATCAGTCCTCCGGTAATACTTATCAGTATGGCCTCTATCAGGAATTGTGACAGGATGTCGATGCCGCGCGCACCAACTGACATTCGCAGACCTATTTCTCGTGTACGTTCCGTTACGGATACATACATGATGTTCATGATTCCGATACCTCCTACGACCAGTGAAATTCCGGCAATACAGGCAAGCAAGGTTGTCATCAGGTCGGTTGTTGTATTCAGCATTGAACTCAATTCTTGCTGGGTACGGATGGTAAAGTCATCATCGTCGCTTGCTTTCAGTTTGTGTTCACGGCGCAAGATAGTTGTGATTTCATCTACTGCCTCTTGAGTCATATCTTCGGTCAGTGCCGAGGCGAAGATACCACTCAGATAAGTTTGTGCCAATAGACGCTTCATTACTGTGGTGTAAGGAGCCAGCACTACATCATCCTGGTCCATACCCATTGAGTTGTATCCTTTCGACTTCAGGACTCCTACTACCCGAAAAGGTATTTTGTTGCATCGTATAATCTTACCTATCGGATCGGTTCCGTCGGGGAAAAGATTGTCTACAATTGTTTTACCAATTACGCAGACTTTAGCTGCTGTCTGGATATCATTCTCTGTAAACATTTCTCCCTGTTCTACAGTGAGCTGGCGGATTTTCAGGTAATCTATACTTACTCCACTCACTGAAGAGGGGTAGTTATTCGAGCCGGCTATGAGCTGTCCGGAAGAAGACACATTGGGACTGATGCCCGAGAGAAACATACATTCATTGCACAATGTTTCGTAGTTTTCCAGCTTCAATGTCTGCATGGAAGACGGGTCTTGGCGAACTCCTCCTCGCATTTCTGCTCCCGGATGAATCATAATCATGTTCGAACCCATTTCCGAAATCTGCTGTTGTATGCTTCGTTTCGATCCCTGTCCGATAGCTAGCATGGCAATTACGGAAGCTACGCCGATGATTATACCAAGCATGGTAAGGAAGGCGCGGAGCTTATTGTTGGCCAACGCACGGAGGGCTATTTTAAAAAGGTTTGTTCCGTTCATGTTGTTCTTAATTTATAAGTTATCGTACGATAAAGACTTAGTTAGTCTTCATCATTTTTCGGCAAGGCTGCAAGAGCCTCTGCTGCCGATAAAATATGATTGTTTACCGTATCTTCGATTACATGTCCGTCGCGCAGGCGGATGTTCCGGCTACTGTATTGAGAGAGTTCCGGATTGTGAGTAACGAAAATAATGGTGCGTCCTTCGGCATGTAGCTTCTGGAAGAGTACCAGAATTTCGAAAGATGTACGTGTATCGAGGTTACCGGTTGCTTCGTCGGCCAGAATAACCGCCGGATCGTTTACCAGTGCACGAGCGATTGCTACACGCTGCATCTGTCCACCGGACATCTGGTTCGACTTATGTTCCAGTCTGTCGCCTAATCCTACAGCAATCAGCGCTTCTATAGCTCTGCGGCGTCGTTCGGCAGCACTGATGGCTGAATTATACATCAACGGGAGTTCTACGTTTTCTACTGCCGTTGTTTTAGGCAGCAGGTTGTAGTTCTGGAATACGAATCCAATCTTGCGGTTACGTAAGATAGCTCGTTGAGGCTTGCTCATGGTTCTTACGGAAACTCCATCCAGCAGATACTCTCCGCTGGTGGGAGTGTCCAGACATCCCAGTGTATTCAGTAATGTAGATTTTCCTGAACCGGATGTTCCCATGATGGTAACGAACTCTCCTTCTGTGATAGAGAATGAAACACCTCGCAGCGCGTGTACGGTTTCATCTCCTACCTGAAAGTTTCGTTTTATATTTTGTAATTCTATGACAACTTTACTCATTGTATTATTGTTGGAGTTTTATTTGTTTCCTTTGCTTTTGCTTTTATCTTTTCCCGGAGGGCCTGGCATGAAAGGACTGCGTTCTCCTTGTGCTTCCATAGCACTCATATCCGGCATGCTGCCTTTTATTACAGCTTCGGTTACAATGTTTGTTCCTTCGCTTACACCTTCCAGTATTTCAGTATGCGATCCATCGCTTAAGCCTACTTTTACAGGATGTGCAACGAATGTTTCGTTTTCCAGTGTCCAGACTTTATGCTCTCCCTGGCAATCTTTGATACTACGGCTGCCGGCAAGTTCTTTGTTCGGAGAAAAACGTAGTGCCTTGGCAGGAACAGTAAGTACATTTTCGCGGATCTGAGTATAGATAGTTACGTTTGCAGTCAAACGCGGTTTAAGCTTCAGGTCTGGATTGTCTGCGGTAATGACAACTTCGTAAGTTACAACTGTTTCCGATGTGCTTGTTGAACTGCTGCTTGAGCTGCTGTTTGTACTTCCCAGGCGAACCTGTCGTACTTTCCCTTCGAATACATCTTCCGGATATGCGTCTACAGTAAATGTGACACGTGCTCCTTCAACCACACCTGCTATATCGGCTTCATCTACATCGGCTACGACTTCCATTTTGGTCAGGTCGGCAGCGATGGTAAATAATGTCGGAGTTTCGAAACCAGATGCAACAGTCTGTCCTTCTTCAACATCCTTGCTGGTTACGATACCATCGATCGGCGATGTGATTGTTGCATATGAAAGATTACGTTCTGCTTTGGCCAGTTCTGCCTTGCTCTGTTCGTATGAACTGCGTGAGCGTTGGTAGTTGTATAATGACTCTTCGTAATCTGTATCGCTGATAAGCTGTTTTTTATGGAGTTGTTCATTGCGTTCGTATTGCTTTTTCTGATATTCGTATTCAGCCTTCGCTCCGTTGTATGTAGCCTGTGCCGACTGGAGATCACTCAGAAGTGTCACTTTATCCATTTCGGCAATGACTTCGCCTTGCTTTACTACTGAATTATAGTCGATATATATTTTGTCGATGATACCTGAAACCTGAGTACCTACTTCTACTTCTGTTACAGGCTCTATCGTTCCGGTAGCTGTGATAGAATTGCTAACGTTTCCTTTCTGTACTTGTTCTGTGACAAAGTCGATCTTGTTTTTCGCTTTTGTTCCACCGAATATCCAGCATCCTCCAGCTATAATGATGATGGCAGCTGCTGTAATGATGATTGTTTTTTTATTCTTCATATTCAAATTTTTTATAGTTCTATTTTATTCCCTGCATAGAAATTGAGCAGTGTTCTGTTTAATATAGCCATATACTTGGCTTGTACCCGTTGTTGCTGTGCACTGAGTAAGTTATTTTTTTCTGTAAGGAGCTCTACTGTATTTTTCATTCCCAGATTGAATTGCTCGCTAACCATATCGAAGCTTGTCTGACTGCTTTCCACTTTACTCTCGGCAGCAGCGTATTGTTCTTGGGCATTCAGTGCATCCAGCCATAATGTTTCTATCGTGCTGTATAATTCTTTTTGTTTGCTTTGCAGCTCATACTGGCTGTTGCTGTATTGTAATCTTGCTTTCTGTACGTTGCTCTTGTTCTGTCGGTTATCGAATATGGGGATGCTTAAGCTGATTCCTATCATATTGTTCCAGCCGTACTTCATCTGCTGTGCCCAGTTATTAGTACTGGCGCTGTTTGTCGTACTTGAGCTGGAAGCAGATAAACTGATAGTTGGATAGTATCCAGCTTTAGCAACCGAAATACCTAATTTAGCGTTTTCAATGCTCAGTTGGCTGCTTTGGATTTCCGGACGGGTAGCCAGTGCAGTCTGATAGATGTCTGTCTGGCTTGGCAATACTTCCATCACGTGCTCATCGTTCAGTGTGGGAAGTGCCAGCTTCATTTCTGCTGTACCATCTAGTTCCAATAACTGTTTCAGTTGTAATTTATAGTTGCGCAAGGAGCTTTCGGCAGTAACCAGCTGATATTTGTCATTGCTTACCTGTGCTTCAAGTTGTGCAAGGTCTGCTTTAGAAATACTTCCTTCTTTGAATAATTCTTGAGCCCGGTTGAATGTAGCTGTACTCACTTCTAGCGTATTTTTGTTTATGTTGATAGATTCATCTGCATATAGAATCTGAATAAACAATTTGGCTATTTCTTCTTGTAGCGTATTCTCGGTTTCTGTAACGGCAAGCCCAGCAATATCCCGGTTTGTTTTTTCCTGTTTGATGGTGTTCAGTCGCTTGCCGCCATTCCATAGCGTCCATTGAGCATTAAGACTGTAGTTCCCGTTGTAGGTCGTCTTATTATCACTGGTAATAATTTCCGTGCCGCTTACCGTAGCACTCTGTTCCTGATAAGGGCGGTTGATCATGTTGTGCCCGGTGCTGAATGATAAACTTGGGAAAAGATTAGCCTTTGCACTTTTTACATCTATTTCACTCTCTTGCAACGAGATCTTATTCTGCTGCAACTGAATGTTTTTCTCAAGTGCGTAATTGATACAATCTTCCAGAGTCCATTCTTTCTCTTCCTGGGCATAAAGAGGAGAGGCTGCCGAAAGGATTGCAATTAAACATAGTGCTTGTTGTTTCATATTCTGTTTATTTAATTTTCTAATGCAAAAATACATTATACTATATATCGGCTCAAATGAACTAGATTAACCCTGATTTTATCAAGACAAAGGCTTGTTTTTTACCGATAAAAGACTTTACTTTGTAATCATTATAAAAATAAACTATGATTAAAAACTGTATCATTCGAATTTGGGAGTTTTATCGGGATGGATTTCGGGAAATGACGCTCGGCCGTACACTCTGGATGCTGATTTTGGTCAAGCTCTTTATTATGTTTTTTATTCTGAAGCTATTTTTCTTTCCTTCTTTTCTGAAGGATAAAACGGATGAGGAAAAACAGCAGTATGTAGGTTCAGAGCTTATAAATCGTTCAAGTAATTCAATTATTAAATAAAACTAGAAATTTATGTTAGAAAGTATTGACACATCGATGGTGGATTGGTCAAGAGCCCAGTTTGCCTTAACTGCCATGTATCATTGGCTATTTGTGCCGCTAACGTTGGGATTGGCTGTTATTATGGGGTTAATGGAAACACTTTATTATGTTTCCGGCAATGAATTCTGGAAGCGGACAGCCAAGTTCTGGATGAAGTTGTTTGGAATTAATTTTGCGGTGGGAGTTGCTACCGGACTGATTCTGGAATTTCAATTTGGAACTAACTGGAGCAACTATTCGTGGTTTGTAGGAGATATATTCGGAGCTCCTCTGGCCATTGAAGGAATCGTAGCGTTTTTCATGGAGGCTACTTTTATAGCCGTAATGTTTTTTGGGTGGAATAAAGTGAGCAAAAAGTTTCATCTGGCATCTACCTGGCTGACCGGATTGGGAGCAACTTTCTCTGCCTGGTGGATTTTGGTTGCCAACTCATGGATGCAGTATCCGGTAGGTATGGCATTTAATCCCGAAACAGTACGCAACGAGATGATGAATTTCGCTTCGGTAGCCTTTTCACCAGTAGCTGTTATGAAGTTTTTGCATACAGTGCTCAGCAGTTGGATATTGGGAGCAGTGTTTGTTATCGGTGTCAGTGCGTGGTATCTGTTGCGTAAGCGTGAAAAGGAGTTTGCTGTAGCCAGCATTAAGATTGCGGCAGGAGTGGGATTGTTTGCAGCGTTGGTTACTGCTTTTTCCGGTGATAAATCTGCTTATCAGGTAGCCAAGTATCAGCCAATGAAACTGGCTGCTATGGAAGCTCTTTACGATGGAGGTACTCATGAACCGCTTACTGTGGTAGGCAGTCTTAAGATTCCAGAAATGTTGTCATACCTGGCAACGCATGATGTAGCTGGATATGTTCCGGGAATCAATAATATTTTGTTGGGAGGATATACGCTTCCAGACGGTTCTCAGGCACTTTCTGTTATGGAAAAAATGGAAAGAGGAAAACTGGCTATCAGTGCCCTTGCCGATTTCCGTCAGGCAAAGGAAGAAAAAAATGAGGAAGGTATGCAGCGTGCCCGTCAGGTGCTGGATGAAAACATGCCTTATTTCGGATATGGATATATAAAAGATCCTAATTCGATCGTTCCGAATGTATGGTTGTCGTTCTGGTCATTCCGTGTAATGGTTGGACTGGGTATGTATTTCATCGCATTTTTTATTTTGATATTGGTTCTGGCATGGAAACATCAGTTGTCGAAAGCCAGCTGGCTGCATTGGATTGCACTTTGGAGTATTCCGTTGGCTTATATCGCCAGTCAGGCCGGATGGATTGTTGCCGAAGTAGGACGCCAGCCTTGGGCTATACAAGACCTGCTTCCTGTGAATGCTGCAATTTCCAGACTGGAAACCGGTTCGGTACAGACAACTTTCTTCATCTTTCTGATTATGTTTACAGTGCTGCTGATTGCTGAAATAGGTATTATGCTGAAAGCTATTAAGAAAGGTCCGGAAGAGGTGTAAATAAACGATAAGTCAACTATTACTTAAATAATAGAATTTATGGATTCAACATATATTTTTTTACAGAACTATTGGTGGTTTCTGGTTTCTTTGCTGGGAGCTTTGTTGGTATTTCTGCTGTTTGTTCAGGGAGGAAACTCTTTACTGTTTCGTTTAGGACAGACGGAAGAAGAGCGGACTTTGATGGTAAATTCTACCGGTCGTAAATGGGAGTTTACCTTTACTACACTGGTAACTTTTGGAGGAGCCTTTTTTGCCTCTTTCCCTTTGTTTTACAGTACAAGCTTCGGGGGAGCATATTGGCTATGGATGATTATTCTGTTCAGTTTTGTGCTACAGGCTGTCTCTTATGAGTTTCAGTCAAAGTTAGGTAATTTGCTGGGTAAGCGTACTTATCAGTATTTTCTGGTGATAAATGGAATTGTAGGACCTGTGTTGCTGGGAGCAGCTGTGGCTACATTCTTCAATGGCTCAAACTTCATTGTCAGAAAGGCTAATATGGCCAATGAAATGATGCCTGTCATCAGTCGCTGGGCAAACGGCTGGCATGGATTAGACGCTTTTGGTGATCCCTGGAATTTGATTTTAGGGCTGGCTGTATTTTTCCTGGCACGTCTGTTGGGTAATATGTATTTCATCAATAATATTCGTCATGAAGGACTGATTCTTCGTTGCCGGCGCCAGCTGATTTCAGATGCAGTACCTTTCCTGTTGTTTTTTCTGGCTTTTGTTATCCGTACGTTGCTGAAGGATGGGTTTGCTGTAGATGCAGAAACACAGACCATTGTTATGGAACCTTATAAATACTTCAACAATTTGCTGGCTATGCCTTATCTGCTGATATTGTTTTTGGTGGGAGTTATCGGTGTATTGTTTGGTCTGGTAAAAAGTATTCTCAGTGCTACATATACGAAGGGCATCTGGTTTGCAGGAACAGGTACGGTGCTTACCGTATTGGCATTGTTACTTTGTGTAGGATATAACCATACCGCTTATTATCCTTCAACAGCCGATTTGCAGAGTTCGCTGACGCTTGCCAACAGCTGTTCCAGTAAATTTACGCTGACCACTATGGCATATGTTTCTATCCTCGTACCGTTTGTTTTGGCTTACATAGTTTATGCATGGAGAGCTATAGACAGCAAGCCGATTACAGTAGACGAAATGAAAGAAGACGATCATGCGTATTAATCCTGACAGGAAATATTAGATAAATATGGCTGCTCCGAAGCAGGATGAAGAAGATCTTAAACGGAGCGGGTAATAATAAAAAATCAGCCTCCAGTGAGTTAGATGTTGGAGGCTGATTCTATTTTCAAAGTTATCAATCTTGCATGAGTAAATACTTACTTTTGTGAAGCCGGACATTGCTTGCAAGGTGCCGGAGCTTCTCCCATCTTAGCTTTAGGACCTTGTGGGCACTGAGGCTTATTTATACAAGGACGATGAGGACGTTTAGGACCGTTGTCTTTGAATAAAACTTCTACCTGACGGATATTCAGGATCTTTTTAAACTTCTTGTAATAGGTTTCCTGAGTTTCCACAAGCTTTTTGCGAGCAGCAAAGCGGTCTTGCATCATCTGGTCTATTTCTGCATCAGTCAATTCTTTCTTTTCTCCTTTCTGTAGTTGCTTTGGAGCCGGCTTGCATTCTTTCATAGCTTCCAGATACTCTTTGTACAACGGGGCAAATTTTGCAGCGGTTTCTTCATCCAAAAGAAGACGTTTCTGTGCTTTCTTTACTTGCATTTCGATCCGTTGTTCCGGTGTAAGTTTCTTTTCTTTCTGACCGGGTTGTGCCAATATTATGCCGCAACTCATCATGGTAGCCATCATCAGTGCTGTGAATAAACGTTTTGTTTTCATTGTTGTTGTAATTTGGGTTTATACTAAAATCATTTTTAGCGCGCTTTCTGGTGTTATGACAGAAAGAAAGCAGAAAGGTTTATCGGGAATAACAAATTTTAGTATTTCCTGTTTATTCAAGAGAAAAGTCAGCCTCGCGGCAGATTGTAATATCTTCTCCGTTCACAGGGTGGATAAAGCTTAGTTCGGTGGCATGAAGATATAGTCGGTCTGCACGTTTTCCATATAGTTCGTCGCCCACAATGGGACAGGCCAGTCCTTGTGGATGAGCAGCATGTACGCGCAGTTGATGGGTACGTCCGGTAAGCGGATAGAACGCTATCAGCGTTTTCCCGTTTTTCCGTTCCAGCACCTTGTAGCGGGTGATGGCTGGTTTGCCATATTCGAAACTTACCATTTGTCGCGGGCGGTCGTGAAAGTTCAGACAAAGTGGCAGGCTGATAGTTCCTTCATCAGTGTTGACTATGCCGGACAGCACAGCTGTGTAACGCTTTTTAATCTCTCTTCCGCAAAATAAAGCCTGTAGCTTTTGATGCGTATCTTTGTCTTTTGCTGCAAGCAGTAAGCCGGATGTTGCCATATCCAGCCGATGTACAAGCATAGGACCTGTTGCTTCCGGATAGCGTTCGTGCAGAAACTGGTATACCGAGTTCAGTGCTTCTTTACCGGGTACGGATAACATACCGGCAGGCTTGTTGACTACAACCAGCCAGTCGTCCTCATAAACAATTTCAGGCTTTGTGTCCTGGTGTATGTTTTCTGCCAATGGGTTCTTTTCCACTTGCAAGCCGACAAGCATATGTTTCAGAATGGGTTCACACTTTCCCTTACAAGAAGGGTAGAAGTGCCCTGCATGCCTTATCTCTTCTTTTGGCGATTTCCCCCACCAGAATTCTCCCATAGCAAGTGGCTTTAGTTGGTGCAGATAAGCATATTGCAACAGCTTGGGTAACGCACATTCACCTGTTCCGGCTGGAGGAGCTCCTTGTGGTGTATCTTTAAATAGCTCACATAAGTCTTTTACTTCTCCTTTGGCATTCAGCATACGAAATTGTTCGAACAGCTTTTGTTGCAAGGCGGCAGAACGTACTTTGCGTTCCTGTTTCAATTGACAGATCAGCTGCTCCATATGTTTCAGCTCTTCCTCCTGCTGCTGTGTTTCTTCCTTCAGCTTTTTCTCCAGTCGTTTGTATTCAGCCTTTTGAAACTGACTCTCACGGATCAGGTTTTTCTGTTCTTCTTCACTGATACCTTCAGCACGCCGTTGTTCACGCGCGAGTTTAGCTTCTTTCATTTGCTGTTTGGCGTCAGTCAATGTCTGGCTAGCTTGAGCCTGACATGCCGCCAGCCTTGAGCGCATGTCCTTCAGTTGCTGGCTATCTTCCAGTTCCTTAATCTGTTTGTTGATTGCAGAAATGTTTGCTTCTTCGATGCGGAAGAAACCGTCTGGCTGTAACAGATCATATACGGGAGGTACAAAAAACTGGTGTAAGTTACTGCCTGCAAGATTCCCGGAGAATGCAGCCAGATAGCCGACTTTTTCATCAGGAGTTTGCACAATCAGCACCCCGAACATTTTTCCTGCTGACAATTCTTCAGTCCAGTCTGTTCGTGAAGCTATATAATTCTGCACCTCGTGCGCAGCTTTGACAGTTAATGGGTGAGGAGTATAATGAAACGGAAAAGTAAATTCCGACGGAAGCTCTATTCCGTCGGAATCAATATTCAGATAATGTATTTTATCGTCTATGAAGTCTGTCATACAAAAAATTATTCCAGTTCACGCTGACGGCAGAAGCATTCGCCGAATTTTTCATCTACGTTTTCTATCGCTTCCTTGAAGATACCATAAACAGCCGATCCTGATCCGCTCATTGAAGCATAGACTGCTCCCAGATCGTACAATTTATCTTTGATAGCTGCGATTTCCGGATATTTCTGGAATACACTGTATTCAAAATCATTCTTCATACAGTCTTTCCATGTTTCTATCGGGCGTTTGATAATCTCTTTCAATGAAACTTCCGGATGTTGAGGTTTGATACATGCGAAAGCATCACGTGTAGAAACGAATATATTCGGTTTTACTAGTACGAGATAATAACCTTTCAGTGAAATCTCTATAGGTTCGAATATATTTCCGATACCAGACGCAAAGACCGGTTTGTTCTTGATAAAGAATGCGCAGTCCGCTCCCAGGCGTGCAGCATATTCTTCCATTTTCTCTTCGCTTATTCCAAGCTTGAATTTTTCATTCAGCAGTTTTATCATAAAAGCAGCATCAGCCGATCCGCCACCCAATCCGGCACCAGTCGGAATGTGCTTAAACAGATGAATGTCTACCGGAAGCATCTGGTAATTTTCTGCTTTCAGCAGATTGTATGCTTTAATAACCAGATTATCCTCAAGGTTTCCTTCGATAACAGTTCCGCTTGTATGAATCTTGTAAGGAAGATCAGAACCTTCCAGACGATTCACTTCCAGCGCATCTTGCAGCTTGATAGGATAAAAGACAGTTTCCAGATTATGGTATCCGTCCGGACGCTTCTCTACGACGTTTAGTCCGAGATTTATTTTTGCATTAGGAAAAGTAATCATATCGTTAAATTTTGTTTTTTCAAAGATAGTGTAAAGTTTTTAAAATTTGCATCCATTTCCGGAAAATATACATCAGGTGAGGGTAAAACGTTATAGCCTGTGCCATGTACAATAAAGTTTGGCATGCCCGCCATTATGGAAATAAGAATCATTTTTTCTATCTTTGCACAATTAAAATCTAAAAGAGAGAAATGGCAGAAACGAGAAGAACTACCCGTGTCCCGAAGGCTACCAAAACGAAGCCGGTTGATGAATACGGACATTTGCAGCCACAGGCTCCCGAACTGGAGGAGGCTGTGCTGGGTGCATTGATGATTGAAAAGGATGCATATTCGCTAGTCAGTGAAATCCTCCGTCCCGAGTCTTTTTACGAACACCGCAATCAGTTGATTTACGCCGCGATTACCGATCTGGCAATACAGCAGAAACCGATTGATATCCTGACGGTGACAGAACAGCTTCGTTCGCGTGGTGACCTGGACGAAGTGGGAGGACCTTTTTATATCACTCAGTTAAGTGGTAAGGTAGCTTCTTCTGCCCATATCGAATATCATGCTCGTATCATCGCCCAAAAGTTTCTGGCACGCGAGCTGATCTCTTTTACCAGCAACATCCAGACAAAGGCGTTCGACGAGACTCAGGATGTAGACGATCTGATGCAGGAAGCCGAAGGGAAACTCTTCGAAATCTCGCAGCAGAACATGAAGAAAGACTATACGCAGATTAATCCTGTCATCCAGGAAGCGTATGAGATGCTTCAGAAAGCAGCGGCAAGAACCGACGGTTTGAGTGGTTTGTCGAGTGGTTTCCATCAGCTCGACAAGATGACTTCCGGCTGGCAGAATTCCGACCTTATTATTATTGCTGCCCGTCCGGCGATGGGTAAGACAGCATTCGTGCTCTCTATGGCGAAGAATATGGCCGTAAACAATAAAGTTCCCGTTGCATTGTTCTCTTTGGAAATGAGTAACGTACAGTTGGTGAACCGTCTGATTGTGAATGTGTGCGAGATCCCCGGTGAGAAAATCAAGAGCGGTCAGCTCGCTCCTTACGAATGGGGACAGCTCGACTATAAGATAAAGGAACTGTACGATGCTCCGCTTTATGTCGACGATACACCTTCCTTGTCTGTATTTGAGTTGCGAACCAAAGCACGCCGACTTGTACGTGAACACGATGTAAAGATTATCATTATCGACTACCTTCAGTTGATGAATGCCAGCGGTATGTCATTCGGAAGCCGTCAGGAAGAAGTAAGTACCATCTCACGTTCGTTGAAAGGACTTGCCAAAGAGTTGAATATCCCTATCATCGCATTGAGTCAGTTGAACCGTGGTGTAGAAAGTCGTGAAGGAATTGACGGCAAGCGCCCTCAGTTGAGTGACTTGCGTGAATCGGGAGCCATCGAGCAGGATGCCGATATGGTATGCTTCATTCACCGTCCGGAGTATTATAAGATTTATACCGATGAAAAAGGAAACGACCTTCACGGTATGGCAGAAATCATTATTGCCAAGCATCGTAACGGTGCGGTAGGCGATGTGCTGTTACGCTTCCGCGGCGAGTTTGCCCGCTTCCAGAATCCGGATGACGAAATGATCGTGCCGATGCCGGGTGAAGAAAGTGCAGCTCCTGTACTCCGTTCGAAAATAAACAGCGGCGGCGGACAATCGTTTGTTCCTCCTCCAGTAGAGATGGTTCCGCAACCCGAAAATCCGTTTGGCGCTCCGGTTCCGGATGTACCGTTCTGATGCGTACATCCGTATGATAAGAAGGCGGAAAATAAAGTAATTTATTTGGATATCTGTCTTTGAGTGAACGTAAAAAACTCCCTGCACTCATATTCTATCCCAAATATTTATATTACATTTGCACGACAATTTAAGAAATACATAAAACTATACATATATGAATATCTCGTATAATTGGCTGAAAGAATATGTCAACTTCGATTTGACACCCGATGAAGTGGCAGCCGCACTTACTTCCATTGGTCTGGAAACAGGCGATGTAGAAGAAGTTCAATCGATAAAAGGAGGATTGGAAGGGCTTGTTATCGGCGAAGTGCTGACTTGCGAACCGCATCCAAATTCAGATCACATGCATATCACTACCGTTAATTTGGGACAGGGCGATCCTGTTCAGATTGTTTGTGGAGCTGCAAATGTAGCTGCCGGACAAAAGGTAGTAGTTGCAACACTCGGAACCAAACTGTACGACGGTGATGAGTGCTTTACCATCAAGAAGTCAAAGCTTCGCGGCGTTGAGTCGAACGGTATGATTTGCGCTGAAGACGAAATCGGTATCGGTACAAGCCACGAAGGTATCATTGTACTTCCTGAAGATGTTGTACCGGGAACTCTTGCCAAAGACTATTATAATATCAAGAGCGATTACGTGCTGGAGGTAGATATTACTCCTAACCGTTCGGATGCCTGCTCTCACTATGGCGTTGCACGCGATTTGTATGCATGGTTGATTCAGAACGGACGTCAGGCAACATTGAAACGTCCTTCGGTAGATGCATTCAAGGTCGACAATCACGATATGAACATTGATATTGTGGTAGAAAACACTGAAGCTTGTCCCCGTTATGCAGGTGTTGCTATCAAGAACGTAACAGTAAAGGAAAGTCCCGAATGGCTGCAAAACAAACTGCGTCTTATCGGTGTACGTCCTATCAACAATATTGTCGATATTACCAATTACATTCTTCATGCATACGGTCAGCCGATGCACTGCTTCGATGCTGACAAGATTAAAGGCGGTAAGATTGTAGTAAAAACTTGTCCCGAAGGAACTAAGTTCGTTACTTTGGATGAAGTAGAACGTAAGCTTTCTGACCGTGACCTGATGATCTGTAATGCAGAAGAACCGATGTGTATCGCCGGAGTATTCGGTGGACTCGATTCTGGAACTACAGAAACAACAAAAGATGTATTCCTCGAAAGTGCATACTTCCATCCTACATGGGTACGTAAGACTGCACGCCGTCACGGGTTGAGCACAGACTCTTCTTTCCGCTTCGAACGTGGTATCGATCCTAATGGTACTATTTACGCACTGAAAGAAGCAGCCCTGCTGGTAAAAGAACTTGCCGGCGGTGAGATTGCATCCGAAATAAAAGACAACTATCCTGCACCTATAGCAGACTTCCCGGTAGAGCTTTCTTATGAATATACTAACGCTTTAATCGGAAAAGTTATTCCGGCAGAAACAATCAAGAGCATTGTAACCAGCCTCGAAATGAAGATCACTGGTGAAACACCCGAAGGACTGTCATTGCTGGTACCGGCATATCGTGTAGATGTTCAGCGTCCGTGCGATGTAGTAGAAGACATTCTTCGTATCTATGGCTACAACAATGTAGAAATACCTACATCTGTGAAGTCAAGCTTAAGCGTAAAAGGCGATGTAGACAAGTCTGTAAAACTTCAGAATCTTGTTTCAGAACAGCTGGTTGGTTGTGGATTCAATGAAATAATGAACAACTCTCTTACTGCTGCTACTTACTACGAAGGTCTGGAAACTTACAAGCCTGAAAATCTGGTACAGTTGATGAATCCATTGAGCAACGACCTTAACGTAATGCGTGCTACACTGTTGTTCGGTGGTTTGGAAAGTATCCAGCACAACGCCAACCGTAAGAATGCTGACCTGAAGTTCTTCGAATTCGGTAACTGCTATCACTTCAATGCTGAAAAGAAGAATCCGGAAAAAGTTCTTGCTGCTTATTCAGAAGAACTGCATTTAGGCTTGTGGATTACCGGTAAGCGTGTAAGCAACTCTTGGGCACATCCTGATGAAAACACTTCTGTATACGAGTTGAAAGCATACGTATTGAATATCTTCCGTCGTCTGGGAGTAAACTTCGGTGGACTGGTATTCGGAAACCTGACCGACGATATTTATTCTGTAGCTATATCAGTACATACACGTGGAGGTAAATTGCTGGCAACTTTCGGTGTGCTGCATAAGAAAATACAAAAAGCCTTCGATATCGACAACGAAGTTTATTATGCCGACCTGAACTGGAAAGAACTGATGAAAGCTATCAAGAACAATACAGTAGCTTATAAAGAAATCTCTAAGTTCCCGGCAGTAAAACGTGACCTTGCTTTGCTGATCGACAAGAAGGTACAATTTGCCGAAATCGAAAAGATAGCTTACGAAACAGATAAGAAATTACTGAAGAGCGTAGAACTGTTCGACGTTTACGAAGGTAAGAATCTGGAAGCCGGCAAGAAGAGTTATGCGGTAAGCTTCATGCTTCAGGATGAAAATGCTACACTGAACGACAAGCAGATCGACAAGGTAATGCAGAAGCTGATTGCTAACTTGCAGAACAAGCTGGATGCCAAACTGAGATAATTAAGAAAACAACAATTATAAAAAACATATTAAAACATAAATCCAATGGGAAGAGCGTTTGAATATAGAAAAGCTACTAAGCTGAAAAGATGGGGTCACATGGCCAAAACATTTACAAGACTGGGTAAACAAATTGCTATTGCTGTAAAAGCTGGCGGTCCGGAACCGGAAAACAACCCGGCATTACGTTCAGTTATCGCAACTTGTAAGCGCGAAAACATGCCGAAGGATAATATCGAACGCGCAATCAAGAACGCAATGGGTAAAGACCAGAGCGAATACAAAGGAATGACATACGAAGGATACGGTCCTCACGGAGTTGCTGTATTTGTTGATACACTGACAGACAATACAACACGTACCGTTGCCGATGTACGTTCTGTATTCAACAAGTTTGGCGGAAACTTGGGAACAACTGGTTCTTTGGCTTTCTTGTTCGATCACAAATGTGTCTTCACATTCAAGAAGAAAGATGGTGTAGACATGGAAGAACTGATTCTCGATCTGATTGACTACAACGTAGAAGACGAATTCGATGAAGATCCGGAAGAAGGTACAATTACTATCTATGGTGATCCGAAGAGCTACGCAGCAATTCAGAAGCATCTGGAAGAATGTGGTTTCGAAGATGTAGGTGGTGACTTTACATACATTCCTAACGACTTGAAGGATGTAACTCCTGAACAGCGTGAAACCATCGACAAGATGATAGAACGTCTGGAAGAGTTTGATGACGTTCAGACTGTATATACAAACATGAAACCTGAAGAGGTAGAAGAATAATATTACCCATCATTTCATTCCGGATAAAGCGGCAGAGCAGGCAGTGAAAACAGCCATTATAAGAATGCCCGGCTTTGTCCGGAATGTTTTTTTATAGCAGCAAAAACTTCAACATCATGAAAATAAATTACAGAACACAAGGTACATGCAGCAGTAATATCGAGATAGAGGTAGAAAATGACATCATCACAGACGTACATTTCACAGGAGGCTGCAACGGAAATCTGAAAGGAATCAGTTCTCTTGTCAAAGGAATGAAAGTAGACGATGTAATCAGCCGGTTGGAAGGAATCCATTGCGGCAACAAATCTACTTCCTGCCCCGATCAGTTATGCAAGGCATTGCGTGCCATGAAAGCATAATACACAGCAATCTGCAATTATAAATACATCTCCACTTCTCATGAATATTTTGATTATCAACGGAAGCCCGCGCATTCACGGAAATATCTCTGCCATGCTGGATGCCATTCGCGAGGAAGCAGAACAAAGAGGAGCAGAAGTCACTACCGTCTTAGCTTCCCGATTGCAGGTAAAACCCTGTACCGGCTGTATGACCTGCCGTGAAACTCACCATTGTGTATTGCCCGAAGACGATGCACAGTGTGTACTTGCTGCCATAAAAAGCTGCGATGTGCTGGTTGTAGGAGCACCCTGCTATTGGGGAAATATGCCTGGGCAGTTGAAAATCATCTTCGATCGTATCGTATACGGCATGATAGGAGAAGATACCCGTGGGCTGCCTCTGCCGCTTCATAAAGGCAAAAAAGCCATATTAATAAGTACAAGCACTACACCTTTCCCTTTCAATATCCTGTTTGGGCAAAGCCGTGGCGCAATAAAAGCTATGCGTGAGATCTTAAAATGGAGCGGTTTCAAAGTCGTATCGGCTATTGAACTTGGTGGAACCAGACAGCATCCGGCAGGAGAGAAAGTGCTGAACCGTTGCCGGAAAGCAATTAAAAAATGCATGTAAATATGGCAGAGACTGACAACTCCCACAATCTTCGCAACAGACTTCTTGGGCGAATCCACGAAAACGACATTCATGAGTTGTGCCATGTTATCCAGTGCTGCGAAGATCATTCCTTACTCGAACAGCTTTACACTCTGCTCTTCGACAGCGAGAAAAGAGTTGCTGATAATGCAGCCTGGCTGTTCACTCATCTCGATGCAGCCCATCAAGGCTGGTTATACCCCAAATGCGACGAACTGATGCAAGAAGCCATGAGTACATCCAGCGAAACAAAACGCCGGTTACTGCTGACGCTGCTTACAGCCCAGCCATTATGTGAAGACAATCTCCGTACCGATTTTCTCGATTTCTGCATGAACCAGATGATATCTTCCGGAAGCTCTGTAGGAGTCCGGGCGCTAAGCATGAAGCTTTCCTATCTTCTATGCAGATTATATCCCGAGCTTCTGGCTGAATTCAGTTCCGCACTCGAAATGCTGGACGATACCTCCCCGTTAACTCCCGCCTTGAGAGTTGCCAGAAAGAACATTCTGAAAAAGATACACTGAAAACAGATATACACCTTTATCGTTCTTTTCTTGTGAATGAAGAGAAAAATCCTTATCTTCAGGCAGTTGGTTAAATGTATGCTGCTATGGGAACTTTAGGATGTATAAACGATATGATGCAGCGCGATAAGGAAAACCGCGAACTGCGAAAAGTTGGAAAAAAACGTATGAGCGAAACTCATGGTCGTTTGTTGGGACTTACCGGCAAGCGTTGTTCGTCCGACATTTCACCCGAAAAACTAGAACAGATTCAGGCCGAAACAGAAGTACGGACTGCGTGGGAAGAAAAGAGTTATTTTCGAGGAAAGTTAATATTTATTACCATTGTAGCTGTGGTTTCTCTATTGATATGGCTGGTGATTTTGTGGCTTTCGTAGAGAGTGCTGTTTTGTGATTCCGATATTTTACTTTCTTTTTGTAAGTATTCCTTCTATTTATTCAATAGGCTGTCCGAAGAAAATTCCCCTTCCGTCAGTAATATAAGGAGATTTTTATTCGTTTTTCACTCTTGAAAGATGCTTTATGGCAGTAAATGAGGCAAAGAAAGACGGTGAAAAAACAGCGAAAATATGCTGAAAGATTAATGAAAAGATGCCGAAAAAAAATAAAAACTTCCTGATGTTTTTCCTCTATTCCCATATTGCGGCAAAAGGTATCCTGTATGGACACTCCGGAAAGATCTTTTTTATCTCTTAAAGACATTCAAGCACTGTTTTTCTTTTAGCAGAAAGTCAGTTTTTATAGGCCCATTTTTTTTAAAAGTAATCTGCTGAGGCACTATCGGAAAAATACATCTGCCAGTTTAGCTGCTTTGCTTGCTTTCTGAAAAAAATCTGCCTTATGAGAATCAGAAATAAATTCCAGCACCCTGGGGAGTAACCGAAAAAGAGATTCTCAAAAGGCAGAAATGTCATTTTGACAAAAAGTAAATTGATATGGATGATATAAATTATAGCTGTCTGACAGAAAGTGTATGCAAATATTTTTGTCAATATCCTTTCTTGTTGTGAGGCTGAGCTATCCGGTAACTTATATACGTTTTTCCTCTTCTTATTTTAAAGAGTAATTCCTGTCTGTCTTTCCTGGTCATTTTCGAGTGAATATTTACACAAAATTCGTACGTTTCACCTTTTTTCAAGTCAGGAAGGAGGAGCTTGCTTACCCTCTTGTTTTTGTAATATACATAAAAGAATGCTTTTTTGAGCTTCTTTTCGTCGTTGTTGCAGACTTTTATTTTCAGTCTTTTTCCCTCAGGCAACGTTCCGAATACGGGCGGATAAATTGCAACTTCGTCCAGCCGGTGATTTTCATCGTTTGTCTCTACTACCTCAAAATAACTTTTACACGATACATTTTGGGCATATAGTCCGCTTCCGCAGCATATAGCCAGCAGGAAAGCAAGTAATAATATTCCTTTTTTCATTTTTTGTGTCCTATTTGTTCTTGCCTATGTCTGTTTGTATAAACTGCCTTAAAGTTAAAAATAATATTGGCTTGTTGTAACAGGTTTTAGCTTTCCCCTTGCTCTTTTAAGCGTTTTTTTAAGACTGTTTGCTTTTGTTTCACAGAGGCGGAATCGAGAGAAAATTACTATATTCGCACTCATTCAGTCAAGGATGATATAAACCTTGCATTATTTCGATATACAATAGTAAAAAAATGAGACTTACATATATTTTTCACAGTGGCTTTGCCATCGAAACAGATCGGTGCATCCTGATATTCGACTACTGGATGGACCCGGAGGGCATTGTACCTCAGCTGCTAAAAACTGAGAAGCCAGTGTACGTGTTCTCCAGTCATTTTCACGAAGACCATTTCAACCGGGAAATCTTTTCGTGGCGGCAAACGAGGTCCGATATCATCTATATCCTCTCGAAAGATATCCTGAAACATCGCCGGGCACAGAAAGAAGAAGCCGATGTCTGGCTTGCCAAAGGAGGTACATGGAGCGACGGACTGATTCGCGTGGCGGCAACTGGAAGCAACGACAGCGGTGTGTCGTGGATAGTGGAAACTGATGGCAGGCGTATCTTCCATGCAGGCGACCTGAATAACTGGTATGCCCGTTTCCTGACCGATGATTATCGGGGCGGGCTGGTCTACAGCGCCGAATTCGGTATCGATGTCAATCCCGAGAAAGAAGAAAAACGCTTTTTGGGAGAACTGAAAGACATCCGAAAAATAACGGACAGTTTCAGCGTGGTAATGTTTCCGGTAGACGGTCGTATCGGTAACGGATATACCCGTGGCGCCCGTCAGTTTATCGACACGTTTCAGGTAGGACTGCTCGTTCCCATGCACTTTTTGGCAAGTGGATTCGAGTCAGCCTGGCGTATGAAAGAGTTTACAGATGCCAAAAACATTCCTTTCTGGTGCATCAGTAGCGAAGGAGATAGTATTGAATATTGAAGGGAAAAATAGTTTACATATTGAGATGAAGCAGATAGAAGTTGTAGCAGCAATAATTTGTCGTGAAGGAAAGTATTTTGCCACCCAGCGCGGCTATGGTGAGTTTAAGGACTACTGGGAGTTTCCCGGCGGAAAGATAGAGGCAGGCGAGAGCCGGGAGGAAGCCTTGAAGCGCGAGATACGTGAAGAACTGGATACGGAAATCAGTGTCGATACCTTCCTCACTACAGTAGAATGTGATTATCCAGCTTTCCACCTCACAATGCACTGCTTTCTGTGCTCTGTCCGTTCCGGTCATCTGGTGCTGAAGGAGCATGAAAATGCAGCTTGGTTGAATCGGGAGGAACTGGGTTCTGTAGACTGGCTTCCGGCGGATGTGGAGGTGGTGAAGAAGTTGGTGGGGGAGAAGTGATAAAGGAATATGTTCTGTGCTTTTTTGTAAAAATATCACTTATATTTGTATGTATAATGTAAGTGAAACATATAAAATAAGAGTAGCAGAATATATGAGTAGTAATTTTATCACAAATAAAGAAAAATTCTTATCCGACATTATTAATGGCATTTTGCCTAAAACAAATGCTGTAGATATATTAGTAGGATATTTCTATTATTCTGGTTATGTACAGTTATCCGATAACTTAAAGGATAAGCAGATTAGAATTTTGGTAGGTTTAGATATAGATTTGCAGGTTACTAAATATATTCGTGAGGTAGAGGCTTTCAGAAATGGATTGGTTTCTCGAAGCATGGTTAAGGAAGAATACTATAAACAGTTTATCAATATCTTCAATAATTCAGATTTCTTGGATACTGCTGAGAAGTTAGAACAGTTCCGAATGTTTTATGGGAAAATTTTGGATGGTACGTTGGAAATTCGGAAAACATTGGAGCCCTGCCATTCCAAGATGTATCTGTTTGCTTATAACGACTTGATGAATGAGAATGGAGAATTGCCTGGCGTTTTAATTACCGGTTCAAGCAATCTGTCCTACCAAGGATTGAAAGGCCGTTTGGAGTTAAATGCTCGTTTCAATGATAAGTCAGATTATGAGGAAGGGAAAAGGTTGTTTGATGAATTATGGGAAAATGCAGTTACTATTGCTGACCAAAGCAATGTGGATGAATGGAACAATAAAGTGATGACTCGTATATGGTATGATAAGATTTATCCACCTTATTTGATGTATATTCGTGTGTTGAAAGAATATTTCAATATTCCTACAACGAATAATATATTGACACCACATGATATAACAGAGGGCAAGTATGCCAATCTGAAATATCAGACAGATGCTGTCCAGATGGCTTTAAATGCATTGAACAATCACAATGGAGCGATTGTTGCTGATGTGGTGGGATTAGGCAAGAGTGTGATAGCTTCTACTATTGCACGCAATTTAAGACTTCGTACCATTATTGTATGCCCTCCACACTTGTATAAACAGTGGGAAGGATATCGTGATGAATTTGGATTTATAGCTAGTGTATTCAGTGCAGGAAAGATAGAAGATGCAATCTTTCATTATCAGGAACTGGCTAAAGAAGATGAACAATTTCTGATAATTATAGATGAAGCGCATCGTTTTCGTAATGAATATACGCAAGACTATGCCATGCTTCATAATTTATGTTCAGGAAATAAAGTATTATTATTGACTGCTACTCCGTTTAATAATCAGCCAGCTGATATTTATGCCCTGATTAAATTGTTCCAGATACCTTCACGCTCTACATTGAAGACTGTTCAGAATTTGGGCGCTTCATTTAAGGATTTGATAGAGAAATATCGTACTTTGCGTGAAAACCAAAAGAATGGAAAAGCAACTGCGGAAGAGGTAAAAACGGAGGTTAGCAACATAGCTAAGAAAATACGTTCTATTATCAGTCCTTTGGTTGTGCGTCGCTCACGGTTGGATTTGCAAGGAATTCCTGAATATGCAGATGATTTGAAACAGCAGCATATTCAGCTGGTAGTTCCCAATGATCCAATAGAACTTACATACGACCTTAGTGAATTGAAAGATTTGTATGCGTCAACTTTGGATAGAATCAGTAAGTCAGAAAACGCTAGTGAAGATGTATATCGTTTCAAGGCAGCTCGTTATTCGCCGGCATTATATATTTACGAAGATTTGAAAGAAAAGCTGGCAAAGGAACTTGAAGATAAAACAGGAGTTAAGTTTAATCTTTTGATTGGGCGGCAAGCCAATATCTCCAAGTTTATGCGTCACTTGCTGGTGGCTCGTTTTGAGAGTTCTGTTGCAGCTTTTCAGGCTTCATTGGAATATATGATACAATCGTCCGAACACATGCTTCGGTGGATTGAAAAACGAGATAAGATACCCGTATTTAAGAAAGGAAATTTACCCGATATAGAATGCTTTTATGAGTCGAGTGAAGACGGAATGGGCGAAATAGAGGAACTTTTTGATAAATATGAGGTTAGAGGACTCTTTGAAATAGACATGAAGTATGTCAAAGAAGATTTTGTGGAAGATGTGAAGTCTGACATTCAGCTGTTAAAGAATCTTCGTGAACAGTGGTTTGGAAAAGACAATGTAGTGCGGTTTGACCCAAAACTGAACTCGTTTATTCGTATAGTTCAGGAACATCTCAAGAAGGAACCCAAGCGAAAACTGATTGTGTTTTCAGAGTTTGCAGATACGGTTAACTATTTGGGTGAGGAGCTTGTTAAGGCAGGACTTCCAGTTATGAAATATACATCGGCCGATGCTACATCTACCAATAAAGACCGTATTCGGGCCAATTTTGATGCCGGACTAAAGGAATCTTTACAACAGGATGATTTTCTGATTTTAGTGGCAACCGATGCCATATCTGAAGGTTATAACCTGCATCGTGCAGGGGCCATATTTAATTATGACATACCTTATAATCCTACCCGTGTCATTCAGCGAATAGGGCGTATCAATCGTATTAATAAGAAAGTTTTCGATGTACTTTATATATACAATTATTTTCCTACGGAAGTAGGCGAAGCTGAAACAAGAACCAAAGAAATCTCCACACTTAAGATGGCCATGATACATGCCATAATGGGAGAAGACACAAAAGCGCTGACCAAAGAAGAAGAGGTGAGAGCCTTCTTTAAAGAGCGGTATCGCAAAGAATTTGCACGGAGTGAAGAAACTTCGTGGGATACGCCTTATCGTAAATTGCTAAATGGACTGAAGGGTACGGACACGTATGACAAGGCTTTGGATTTGCCGCATCGTGCAAGAACGGGTCGTAAGGTAGAAAAAGCACAGAAAGGTGTTTTGATATTTGGTCGGAAAGGTGATGACTTTGTTTTCAAAATAGGAGATATGGTAAATACTCCTGTAATGATTTCAGCAGAAGAAGCCATTGCACTCTTTGAGGCAGACAGAAAGGAAGAAGCGGTGGATTTGAGTAATGATTTTGATGCAGTGTACCAGAAGGTAAAAGCCTCTTTATTCAATAGTGATGTAGCCGAAAAAAATGAAAAAGACCAGCTAAATGCATTGGCCAAGGTAAAAGTCTTGATGAAAAGCCAGCTTCTGCCAAAAGATTATTTATCCGATCTTGTGCAAGTTATAAAAACGGATGCACTTTCTGGTTATGAGATTAGATACATTAATCAGTTGATATTAAAGGATGCAGATAAACTTATCAAGCAAATTTCACCAGAATATCTGGCACGTATCATTAATACGCAAAATAGGGTGGATGAAGGAGAAGAAACACTGATTTTGAGTGAGGAACTGCAATAAAATATATTTAGTCATGGAAAGTAATATTATATTATATACAAGTAACAACGGTGAGGTCAGTATTCAGGTGCAGTATGAAGACGGTACTTTTTGGCTTACCCAGAAACGTATGGCGGATTTGTTTGGCGTGAATGTGAATACCATAAACTACCATCTGAAGGAGTTATATAAGAGTGCTGAGTTGCTGGAAGAACGAACTATTCGAAAAATTCGAATAGTTCAAACTGAGGGGAAAAGAGAAGTAGAACGTGATGTAACTTTTTATCATTTGGATGCCATTATAGCTGTTGGTTATAAAGTAAATTCTGCGCAAGCTGTACAGTTCAGGCAGTGGGCTACAAAAACCTTGAATGAATTTATAACCAAAGGTTATGTGCTGGATAAAAATAGGTTAAAGAAAGGACCGCAATTCGGGCATGACTATTTTAAAGAACTGCTTGAAGATATACGGGAAATACGCGCCAGCGAACGGCGTTTCTACCAAAAGATTACCGATATTTACGCTTTGGCGATAGATTATGATAAGGATGCACCTGAAACAAAGCAATTCTTTGCCACGGTGCAGAATAAGTTGCATTGGGCTATTTCTGGAAAAACGGCTGCTGAAATCATATATGATACTGCCGATGCCGAGAAGCCTCATATGGGGTTGACTACTTGGCGGCATGCTCCAAACGGAAAAATTTTGAAGTCGGATGTATCCATAGCTAAAAATTACCTTGATGAGAAACATCTAAAGGCGATCAACCGACTTGTTTCAGCTTATCTTGATTTGGCAGAAGATCGTGCGGAACAGGAAATCCCAACTACCATGCAGGAATGGAGTAAAATATTGGATGGCTTTCTCACTGTAGCAGGACGTTCAGTATTGGATGGGCCAGGTAGTATTTCGGCGTTAGAAGCCAAGCTGAAAGCAGAACGAGAGTATGAAGTATTCCGTAAAAGACAAGATGCAGAATATATCTCAGATTTTGACAGAGAGATTAAGCGTTTAAGAGGAGAGTAGTCTTGATTTAAAAAAAGTAATTTTATGATGGATTTTAGTAAAGCATATAATCGCCATGAGTTTATAAGTTTTCTACAAAACAGTTTTTTGCCAGAAGATTTTGTGTCTACAGTAGAGCCGGTAGCCTTTAAGACAAAAATGACGTATACCAAAGAAGTGGTAAAACTTGGCTCTTCTGAATCATTGGATTTAGTGGTGTATGAAGTGAAACATAATTCTAAAAACGATGCCAGAGTTTCTCTTTCGAAAGAGGCATTCCGACTGCTTGCCGATGAAATGGAAGACCGGGCATTAGTTATTTTTGTTCCTGAAAACAGTCGTAATAATTATCGTTTTTCTTTCATTGAACTGACACTTGAAGTGAAGGATGGTTCTTCTCATGTAACACGGAATTACAGCAATCCGCGTAGATATAGTTACTTCTTGGGTGAAGGGATTGCTTGTTATACGCCTAATAAATATTTGAAAGAGAAAGGCCGTGTGGTTAATTCAGAGGATTTACAAAGTCGTTTCTCTGTAGAAGTGCTTACTAAAGAATTCTATAATGAATTAAGTGACTGGTATGCATGGGCAATCAAGATTATACGTTTCCCGAATGACATAAACAATAAAGAAGATGATGCTAAGTTCAATAATGAAGGTACAATTCGTCTTATCACTCGTCTTATCTTTGTTTGGTTTTTAAAGCAAAGACATCTTATCCCAGAGGAGTTTTTTGATGAAAAATATATAGCAGATAATTTGTTGAATGATTTTAGCCCAAATGATAAGTCGGGGCTTTTTGACTTTAAATCACATGAAAGTAAGTATTATAAGGCTATTCTTCAAAATTTGTTTTTTGCCATGCTTAATAGCCCTATAACAGCAGAAGGAAGTAAAGAACTTTCAGAACGTCATTTTAGAAATGGTCGTGGCGATTATGATAACAACAAACTCATGCGCTATGAGTCTTTCTTTAAAAATCCACAATTATTTGTTGATTTGGCGAATAGAACTGTTCCGTTCTTGAATGGAGGATTATTTGACTGTCTTGACGATAAAGACCATGGAATGTATTATGATGGTTTCAGTGATAAAGAAAATATAAAGAATTCTTTAATTATTCCGGATTATTTATTTTTTGGCGAAGAAGCTGGAAAAAACATAGACCTCTCGGAATGGTATGGCGATAAGAAAAAGAAGAAAGTTTCTGCTCGTGGTATTATTGATATTCTGAAACGCTATAATTTTACAGTTGAGGAAAATACACCTTTTGATCAGGAAGTTTCACTTGATCCTGAATTGCTTGGCAAGGTTTTTGAAAATCTGTTGGCTTCCTTCAATCCAGAAACACAAACTACGGCACGTAAACAGACCGGTTCTTTCTATACCCCACGAGAAATTGTGCAATATATGGTAGACGAAAGTCTGGTAGCACATTTAAAACGAACGGTAGGGGAGGAGTTGGAGCCTCAATACCGTCAACTGATGCAATATTCTGATGATGAGGTTGAATTGACTGTCGAACAGCGTAAAAGCATTATGCTATCGTTGTATAATTGCAAAATACTTGACCCTGCATGTGGCTCAGGAGCTTTCCCAATGGGTATTTTACAGCAAATGGTGCATATTCTTAGCCGTATAGATTCAGGCAATAAGGTATGGCGGGAAATGATGATGCAGAAGGCTGTGGATGAGACTTCAGAAGCTTATCGCAATTCTTCTGCTGAAGAACGTAAAGAATTGGTTATGGATATAGAGCGTAGTTTTGATGAGAGTGTAAACCGTCCTGACTATGCTCGAAAACTATATCTGATAGAGAATTGCATATATGGAATTGATATTCAGCCAATTGCTATTCAGATTAGTAAATTACGTTTCTTTATTTCGTTAGTAGTAGACCAAAATACCAATACTGATCCTACCGATAATTTTGGTATTCGCCCGCTTCCTAATCTTGAAGCAAAGTTTGTGGCAGCTAATACGCTGATAGACTTAAATAAAAAAGACTCCTCGTTGTTTGATAGTGACGAGATTAAAGCTAAAGAAAATGAATTAAAGATTGCCAAACATAAAATCTTTGGAGCTAAAACAGTACGTACAAAGCGTAAATATCGTCAGATTGTGAGCGATTTGCGAATAGAAATAGCAGATATGCTTAAAGATTATGGAGCTGTGGGAAATGATGAGGCTAGGCTTTTGTCATCATGGGACATGTTCGACCAAAATTCTTCTTCTCCATTTTTTGATTCAGAGTGGATGTTTGGAGTGAAGGATGGATTTGATATTGTTATTGGAAATCCACCTTATTTACGTATTCAAGGAATAAGAAAAGATAATCCAAAGTTTGCTGATTATTTGGCTACTAATTACCTAACGGCAACTGGTAAGTTTGATTTATATGTAGCTTTTATTGAGAAGGGATACAAAATTTGTAAAAAGCAAGGTATCTTAAATTTTGTAATGCCAACAAAATGGACTAATTCCGATTATGGAGAGGGAGTACGTTCGTTTTGTTTGAAAGAAAAGCCTTATATGAGAATTATTAATTTCTCTTCGTATCAGGTTTTTAATGCATCAACCTACACTGGACTTCAATGGTTTATAAAGAATGAGTGTTCGGTTTTAGATTATTTACAATTGTCTTGTGATATTAATACTCCTAATAAATTAGAAGTTTTTTTACGAGCCATAAAGAAAGACGATTATACTATTTATCCATTTACTGAATTTTCATCGAAACCATGGAAATTGACATCTGATAGTATGTCCTCGAATATTATTTCAAAAATATCAGTATATCCTCAATTAAATACAATATTGAGTTGCATAAGCCAAGGGATTGTTACGGTTGGAGATGATATTTTTGTAATGAAAGGTAAAATTGTTGGGGATTGTTTTGAAGGATTTTCGGAGAAAATAAATAAGGTAATTTGTATAGAGGCAGAGTTAATGAAACCTTTGTTAAAAGGGGAGGATGTTAAGCGTTATATGCAATTGAATAATAATTATTTTGTACTATATCCTCATCATGTTGTGAATGAAAGGACAGTACCTTATACAGAAAAAGAGATGCAAGTGTTATTCCCTAAAGCATATTCATATCTTTTACCATTTAAGGAGGAATTAGTGGCAAAGAAAATAAAATATAAAACAAATCCTACATATTGGTATAGTTTGCATCGTTCTAGAGATATTTCTATGTTTATTAGTAAAAAAATTCTTACACCAGAAATATCTTTAGGGTGTAATATGTCTTTAGATGAAGGTGAATTCTTTCATAATACACAAATATATACATTACAGCCCAATGAGTCGTATAAACGATATACTAATGTTATATTAGGAATATTAAATTCAAAATTGTTTTGGTTTTATATAGTTAATACAGGAAGTATTTTACGTGGAGGATTTTTTAGATTTAAAACTAAATATATAGAAGATTTTCCACTGCCTAACCTTAACTTAATTAATAAAGATATGATTAACTCAATAGATACATTAGTATCTAATATTATGTTTTCCAAAAAAATAGATTTTTCTGCTGATACTTCTGATGAAGATAATGAGATAGATATTTTGGTGTATCATCTTTATGGCCTTACTTATGATGATGTTTTAATTGTTGATCCTCAAACTATGATTACCCGTGAAGAGTATGAGAAAGGAGAAGGTTTATGAAAGTAACGACAAAAAATGTAGGACTCATAAATCAACGGTTAGAATATTTGTATGATAATTTTGGAATTGATCCCTTGGATACAAATGTTGAAATTGGAGATAAAAAAATTGTTATAGATTTTCCTCGAGACGATAGTTTGAGTTATTCAATAGCAGATTTTCTACGATATACAGATAATTTAGAAAATATAAAAGTTATTGGAAACCATTCTGTTATAAGTGGAAGAACAAGACAGACAATAATAAATATAGAAGATTATGCTTGTTATTTCTCTATGCCTCAAATAATGTTTGAGGTAGATAATATTTCGTTGAAGATTGTTGAAAATCCTTTTTTGATAGGCATAATAGCTTCTCGAGACGGTATATATGATAAATATACAGGTGTAAGTCCTTGTTCTATTTATACTGCAATTGAATTGCAATATACGAATGCGGATCCTGATGAAGAAAAAGATATTGAGCTAATAAAAAGGTGTTTGTTTTATATTGGAAGCAAATATAATGTGCCAATTTCAATAGGTGAATTTTTTTCGATAGATGAATCTTTATATGAGGAAAATGAGGAGGAAAAAGCTGATTTGATAATTCATCAGAACGAATTAATTCCATATTGTCGAGCTATGGATTATTATATGGAAGGTCTTTATATAGGGAAAATGGATATAAAATATCTTCATTTGTATAAGATAATAGAGTATTTTTCACCTATTGTTTCCAAAAAATCTTCATATGAACAATTAAATAAGAGGTTAGATGCCTTGCAAGTAGTTGAAAGAGATTCTGAATATTTAGAGTCTATATTTAAATTGACAAAACAATATGAAGTGTCGTTGAGAGATAAAGAATTAGCTAATACTGTTTTGAACGAATGTGTTGATATAGCTTCGCTGTTTCAATTTTTACCAGATAAGATTCAAAAGACGCTTTCAAAAAGTTTTCATTTTGAGGTAAAGAATATTGCTTCTTTGAGTTCTTCAACTCTTGAAATTATAAAAAAAGAAATAGCAGATATTTTATATGCTACTCGCAATAGTATTGTTCATGCAAAATCAAACTATACTGTTACTGGGAAGGAATGTCCAGAAGAAGATTTGGAACAATTGAACGAGTTTATGGTGAAGCTTTGTGAATGTTTATTTGTTTGGAATGGGAGACAAAGTAAGGAGTTTCAGTTAAAATAGTATTATGGAAAATTATAAGATGATTATAGCAGGAGTTATAGGTTCGGTTATAACTTTATTGATAACTGCAATAATTGATTATTATAAAGAACGCTATATGTACAATATGGAAATGAGGAAAATGGTTTTTCAACGTCAAACTGATGCTGCGGAGAAAGCCATGTCTTGGTTTCAGGAAAGTATAGATTGTTTTAGAATGTTACAAATGGCATGTAATGAGATAAATGAAAAGTATAATCCTATAACGGTTGAAAAATTTTTGTGTGCCATGAAACAGGCTGATAAATTATATAAAGAAACAAATCTCAGATTAAATCCAATTTATTTGTATTATAATTTTGTTGAGATAGAAAAGAAACATAATATATATCAGGCTGGTATGAGATTGAGTTATGCTATAACGGAGATTGGAAAAATGGAGCAGGAGGCTTTTGAGTTAAAGAGTAAAAAGGCTGATGATGTCTCAGAAGAGATGAATATGCTAATAAAAAAAGAATTGCTTTTGTTCGAAGATTTATCAAAAAACCTTGATATATACATAAACTCGTTAGTCGATATGCAAATTATGCTTAGAAAACAATATCAAAAGTATGGAGCTTAGAGAGTTTTTAATGAGTATATTTGTATAGAATAGAAATTAAGAATAGAGAATAAAATGGAACCTTTAGAACTTGGAAAGTTTGTTGTACAATTACTGACTTGGTTTTGGGATAGATGCACACTCTTTACAGAATGTAATCAAGGACAAGCTGTAATTAAAAAACGTTTTGGGTATCCTATACAATGGAGAACTAAACCACGATGGTATTGGAAGTGTCCTTTTATAGATATGTTTGATAAGGTAGACATGAGAAAAAGATATGCTCAGTTTAATGCACATTCTTTTTATGATATGAATCAGGAGAATGGTATCATCGTTCCATATAATATTTTAATTGATTTTCAGGTAGAATACCAGATTATAAATCCATTGGTGATTTATGATGCATGTGGATATATGGAAGGCGAAGATATAGCATTGTCATACGTAAATAATATTGTTCATAGTTATTTATCTCAATTAATTCAGGAGAAAGGAGTTGGATTATCATATCAAGATGTAGTTTCGTTTATTAGTTCTATAGTTGAGGAGTTACACCATGATAGATATTCTTATGATGATGAGTTAAAATATGATGATGCATTTTTAGATAAGAAAAGGAGTCGTATTGATTTAAAGAGTTGTATATCAATTAATGACGTTGTAATAACTTCGTTTGATAAAAATATTTCATTGCGTACTACTGTATAATACTATCATGAGTATTAATATAAAAGATTTATAATTAAGTGTATTATTTTATAGCACAGATATAATATGTCACGATTAAGCGATTTATATAAAGCGATGGAAACTCTCCGGAAAGAGGGACTTCCGGTAAATGAAGACCTTGAAAGAAAGGCCAATGAATTGGAAGAAGAGATTATAAAAAAAGAAATCCTTCCAGTGTTAAGCAAAACAATAGAACCGGCATTACAACCTGTACAGAGGGAACTCGTGTTGGTTGTGGACTATGTACCGGGGAATCCACTAAGTGTTCATCTGAGCCGCAAACGAAACTTTGCAGCTGAAATGGATGCAAAAGAAATTCTTCCAGACCCGGAGGTTGAGCATAAAGAAATTGGGAAAACAGGTCCTAAGGTAGTAAAACAACCTGTGACACGATTGAGAATAATATTTGCTGACGGAAGCATAATTCAAGAAAAAAATGCAGCCGAAAGTTTTGTTTCATTCGTTCGTAAAGTAGGGGTAGAGCGCGTTCGTTCTTTGGGTATAAAACAGTGTAAAATACCTTTGGTATCGAATACGATTGATAAGAAATATGGAGATAAACAAAAGCCTTTAGGAAATGGGTGGTTTTTAATGACGAACACCAGTACACAATCAAAGAAACATGATATTGAATTGATAGCTAAATCTTTTAATATCAGCTTGAAAGTGGAGGTTATTTAATTACTTATTAGAAGCATAAAAACTATTCATTTACTTTAAGATATGGAATATCTACTACTTTTATTACTTATACTTGTTTCCGTAGTTTCGTATTTCATTCACAGAAAGAATATGAAGTTACTTTGTTCTGTTTCTTCCCCAACAAGAGGAACAAGAGCAGAACGGAAACTCATCATCAAGATGTTGAGAAAAGGTGTACATCCCAAAGCAATATTTCATGACTTATATGTGAAGAAAAAGGGTGGAGGATATTCTCAAATTGACCTTGTAGTAGCTACTCCACAGGGGTTAGTCGTTATAGAAGTAAAAGATTATAGTGGCTGGCTGTTTGGCAGTGAAAGGCAACGTTATTGGACACAGATTCTGAATTATGGTCGGGAGAAGTATCGATTTTATAATCCGATTATGCAGAATACCGGTCATATTAAGGCATTGAGGGAGCAATCTGAACAGTTTGCCCGGCTGCCTATTTACAACATCGTTTTGTTTGGTGGAAATTGTAGGTTGAAAAACATCAGCTATTCGCAGTTTGATACATTTGTAGGTTATACTGGTAATATGATGGAGGTCTTGAAAACCGTCAGTGGATTTGGCGATGCAGAGTATACGGATAAAAGGGAAGTGGTTCGTGTGCTTAGTGAGGCTGTGCGTAATGGAGAAAACCCTGCTATCGTAGCAAGTCATGTGGCTGAAGTGCAAAGTAGAAACTGGATTTGTCCTCAACCAGTTATGAGTTGGCGTCCACGCTTTCTAAGAATTAACTGGAGAAGCTGGAGGAGGTTTTAAACCTTTGCCTCAGAATAATGAATCGAATAGCTTAATAACAATCAAGTATATTTCGAAGAAATAGCTTCGTTAGGGGAACTTTATATGGAGATTCAAACTTTTATTGTTAATCATTTTTATACAGTTCATACATATCTGATATCCATTCTTTCATTGTCTGTCGGAGAGAAGCCGGGGATATAACTTCAATCATTGCACCTGTATGAAGCAATCGCATGATGAAATCGTAGGTAGGAGCAAGATAGACTTCAAAATCGGCATACTCATCGTGCTCTTCCAGCAGTCGTTGACTGGCATGCAGGGGGAGTGATTTCATATAAGGAATATGGTCGTGGTATGCTCTGATGATGATACGTTCCGGTTTTATGTCATTGCTGGTAACAATGCCATAGTAAGTTGAGAAGAATCTAGATGCGGAAAAATCTTTCGGAAGCTTGAATGTGTTGTCTGTCAGTTCCAGACTTTCTATCCGGTCGAGTCCGTAGATTCTGATTTTGTTGTATGAAACATTATGGGCCAGCAGATACCAGCGGTTTTCGAAAAGTTTTACACAATATGGTTCGACTGGGAATGTATAGCTTCTTTTCTTGTTGAATCCGCAATAAGTTATTAGTACAACACGATTCCCTTGCATGGCTTCAAGCAATGTGGCAAGATGACTCTGGGCCGACGGAATCTGGTTCACAATAATTCTGTCTTTCAGTGAAAGGTTTTCGCCGATAAGGTTGCTTATGGCAAAGGAGTCGAGCATCCATTTTTTCAGTTCGTCCTCGTCTATATCTTCCGGATTTTCGATGTAATAGAGGTAGCCTCCCGACCGTTGGCAGGAGATGATTATTCCGAATTGTGAGAATATGGCATCTTTCCAGCGGTTGAAGGTGGTGCGGCTCAAAGGTTTGTAGTCGCTCAGATCTTTGTTGCGTTCCCAGCGGCTGGAGATTTCTTCGAGAGAGATTTTTCCGGCTCGGCGGATGGTATCAATAAGCCAGATGTATTTTTGCAGTTGTGTCATATCCTTTTTTGTTAGTTGCCGTAAAGTTAGCAAATTCTTGGAAACTTGTACCGATAAATGGTACATCCTTTCCATACTTTTGTGGTGTAAACTTAAACAGGTATAAAAGATGAGACAGCTTTTCGATAATGAAGATATTTTGCTGGATGAGATACAGCAGAAGGAAGTGTTGCCGAATATTCCGAAGACTCGTGCCAGAAGTATATTGGAAGCATTCGAATATATTGTTGAGCTGGCAAAAGATTCCAGTCTGGATGCAGATTTCTTTGAAAATGCATCGGTCCATATAAAATATGCTGCACGCAAGCTGAAATTGTCGTCGATGCAGACTGTGCTGCTGGCACTCTTCGTCGATCAGAGTGAGGATAGCTCCATTCGTATGTCAGACATAGCAGCTTATACGGGATGCCGTACTACTAAGATACTGCGACTTTCGTCGGAGATTGATGTGTTGGTAGATAAGTATTATTTGCGGGCTTCACACTCTTATAATAGACTTACCTATCGTGTGCCGGTTGACGTATTGAAAGCCTTGAAAAAGAACCAGCCTTATGTACATGTTGTAGAACCGATAACTGGTCTTCAGAGTTTTTTCGACCGCTTCAATGAGCTTATGGAATATATGAATAATGATGAACTGACGCATGAAGCGCTCCTTGAAGAAACAGAGGAGTATCTTGGGGATATCCGGGATTCTCATTTTGCTAGGGCATTGAAAAGGTTTGGGCTGGTTAATGAAAATAGGTTGCTGTTTATTTATATGGCCCATTTGTTTGTAGAAAACAATGATGACCGCATTAACTTTTCTGATATAGATAACTTGTATGATAATGACAAAATTCCTAATTGGTGTAAAAATGAGTTACGAAGCCGGACATCGGAACTCTTTTGCTGTAAGTTGATTGAAAACGTAAATGAGGACGGAATGGCACGTTCGGATTGTTTTAGATTGACAGAATATGCCAAGACGGATCTGCTTTCGGAGTTGAACCTGACTGTTAATGCTAAGTCTGATTGCGATCTGATAAAATGGGATTCGTTTCCTGAAAAGAAGTTGGTTTATAATGTTTCTGAGAAAAAGCAGGTTATGGAGCTTTCATCCATACTTTCGGCAGAACGTTTCAGTGAAGTGCAGTCCCGTTTGCGGAATGTAGGGATGAGGGCCGGGTTCTGTTGTCTTTTTTATGGTTCGCCTGGTACGGGAAAGACGGAAACAGTGTATCAGGTGGCGCGTGCAACGGGGCGTGATATTCTGCGGGTGGATGTTGATAAAATCAAGAGTTGCTGGGTAGGTGAGAGTGAACAGAATATGAAAAAAGTTTTTGACAAATATCGTAATATCTGCAAGAGCACGTCTTTAGCTCCGATTCTGCTTTTCAACGAGGCGGATGCTATTCTTGGTGTCCGGATGGAAGGGGCTACCCGGGCGGTAGATAAGATGGAGAACTCTATACAGAATATTATTCTTCAGGAAATGGAAGCATTGGAGGGTATAATGATTGCTACGACTAACCTTACAACAAATCTTGACAAGGCTTTCGAACGGCGTTTCTTATATAAGGTAGAGTTTAATCGTCCGACGGTGGAAGCTCGTGCTCAGATCTGGCAGGCCATGTTTCCTGCTCTGACAGAAAGGGATGCTTGTACGCTTGCTTCTCAGTTTGATTTGTCGGGTGGTGAAATAGAAAATATTAGTCGTAAATATATGGTAAATGCTATTTTGTCGGGACAGGATACAATCGATCTCCTGTTGCTTGCTGAGCTTTGTCGCAATGAGCGTATTGGTACTTCAACCCGGCAGAGGATTGGATTTCAGCATTGACCTGTCGGCTTTGTTTGGATAAAAATGATATATTTGCATATATGCTTTATGGCAGCCGTTAAAAATAAAAGATATAAGTTATGATACCTCCCAAAATTGAAGAATCTACCAAAGAAGAACGACGGGCGTTTGTGATTGATGCATGGAAGTGTTTGCACGATTGTGAATCGTGTGGTAAGTGTCGTGTCTTGAAGGGAAAGGATGCTGAAACTTTGTATGCCGATTATATTGAGGGGAAGCGGACATATATGGATGTTACGCTCGATATAAGAAATAATAATTACAGATAATGAAGGTCACGCTTATACGGATGGATATTCGCTAAGCGTGACCAGGAAATGAATAGAAATAAATATCCTGCTGAAATTTCATTATTTTTCATTGGGAAAGATTATCTTTGCAGCCGATTTTAAAAATGCTTTAAAAAATGGTTTCACAAGGAATATATTCGATTGTATTGCTGGTGTTTTCGAATGTCTTTATGACATTTGCATGGTATGGACACTTGAAAATGCGTGAAGAGTTTAGCTGGTTTGCTGCATTGCCGCTGATTGGAGTAATCGCTTTCAGCTGGGCGATTGCTTTTTTTGAATATTGTTTGCAGGTTCCTGCCAATCGTTTGGGATTTAAAGACAGTGGCGGTCCGTTTGATATCATGCAGCTGAAGGTGATTCAGGAGGTAATAACGCTTGCAGTATTTACTATTTTTTCTATGATTGCCTTTAAAATGGAGCTGAAATGGAATCATCTGGCAGCTTTTGTATGTCTGATATTGGCCGTGTATTTTGTATTTAAGAAATAATATTTTCCTTTGATTGTCAAGGTGCGTCATGACCGAGTTTATGGCGCACCTTTTTGTTTTTTACTGCTTGGGGTTTTAATTCTGTTGCTCACGCAGACGCCGCGTTTGAATCTCTACATCGTATGCATTGCGATTACTCTTGTCTCTTCTTAGAAATTCATGCCGGCGGATGGAGTCTTCGGCTGCGCGTTGCCTGATGTAACGCTGGTAGTCGGGGATAGCTTCGGGTTGTGAAGCCTTGGCTTTTGTTTTTTTCTCCTGCTTTTCTTTCTTTTTCTCTGCTGTTTGCTGTTTTACGGAATCGGGCTGAGCCGAGTAGATCGGTAACAGCGGTACTGGCTGAAAGGCTGGAGTCAGTTCGGGAGCTTCCAGTTTCAGAGAATCATTGTCTGGATAGATATAATCGTCGTACAAAAGAATGGGTTCGTCATTGCCAGACTGTATGCTGTCAGTTGACGTTTTCTCTGTTTGTTTTGTGATATATTTTTCAAGGCCGGCATGGTCTTGCTTGGTGGGGATGTAACTGGCATATTTTTTCCATGCCGTAGCATGGGTGCGGTTATGCTTAATGGCACGTCCACGTTTGGTCAGGCTCTCGAACAGTAACTTGTCGAAGTCGAGAGATATGCTGGCACCGGGACCTGCGGGAGAAGTTACGTACAGGTAGGTTTCTCCCGGAACTGGTTTTATTTCTCTGCCATATTCTCCACGGTATTGGCGGAAGGGATTCAGTTTCCACTGTATGGTCCATTTTTTTTCGATGGTGGGCATAACATCGTATACGGGATTTTCCCCGAACTTAGTCCAAATGGTGTAAGGTTCGGCACGGATGTATCCTTTTATCTTTTTTACTCGGGTAGAATCTATCATGCTGCGTGGCATGGAAAGATCTTCTTTAAACTGCATCCATTTCTTGTCTAACGAAGAGTTTAAAGGTTTGTATGGGTTTTCTTTGGGGGCGAAGTCGAACTGTATCATTTTGATAACGTCTTCGTTCAGTTTGATTTCTTCTTCCTCTTTTTCTGTCTGTGCAGCGAGAGGAACAGCTTCGACCGTGAGAAACAGTAACCCCAAATATGTTGCTATGTGTCTGGCAGATGGCATAACTATTGCTTTATAAACCTTTTACTCGTCCGCCTTGCATCCATACTCTGCGGTAATAGGGCTCGTCCAGACGGCTGACGATGACACCCCGGCTGGTACTGGCATGGATGAAACGGTTATCTTTCAGATAGATGCCTACATGGGTGGCTGTACGTTTGTTCTTTCCGTTATGAAAGAATACAAGGTCGCCTTCCTGAAGCTTGCCTTTGCTTACTTTCCGGCAGTTCTCTTTTCGCTGGTCGTCGGAGTTGCGTTTCAGATGCTTGTGGTAGACTTTCTTGTAAATGTTGTATGTCAGCCCCGAACAGTCCACTCCTCTCATGGTATTTCCTCCGGTACGGTAGGGAACTCCTATCCAGCGGGAAGATTCTATATACAGACGGTGATTGTCTTCCATGGCTATGTCCATGTCAAGTCGGATAGCGGCTTGTGCCAGCTCGCGGTAATCGTAACGTGGGGCACGTGTTCCGCATGAGGAGAAAAGGAGGGTGCCCAAGATGCCGATTAAGCAGATAAGACGTATGGTGTATCTGGTTTGGTGCATGTATTTGTTTATTGACATTTGGACAAATATACAATAATCGGAGTAAATGGGGTGGTTTTGGAATAACTGTACTGTTATTTTTTATTTATTTAAAAGGTTGCCGGTAGTTATTTTAACGGGATTTAATGATAAAAGCGCAACAGGCGTTGGGGAGAGGTTGCCTTGTTGCGCTTTTGAATTTATGCCGCGAAATAGGTTTTTATACGGCGAAATAGGTTTCCAGTTCATTTCCTGTGCTGCCGTCGCTGTTATCTAAGTCACGTATCAGCTTACCGTGTTCCAGCAGAGCTATGCGGGTGCTGATGTCTGTTGTATGATTCAGGTTATGGCTGGATACAAGAATGGTTGCTCCGGTTGACTGGTTATAGGCTACCAGGAGTTGTTTCAATGCCGACTGTGAACTGGGATCGAGAAAATTGAATGGTTCGTCCAGAATAATCAGTTCCGGCTGGTTGAGCAGTGCGGCTAGAATTCCGATTTTTTGCTTGTTACCGGCTGACAGATTGCGGATCAGTTTCTTCTGTCCCAGTATTTCACCGTTCATGAAACGTTCGTAGACTGCCAGACGTTCGTCCACTGTCTGGCGGTTGAGGTTGCACATGCGTCCTACGAAATAGAAATATTCTTCGGGAGTAAGGTAGTCTATCAGAAAGCTTTCATCAAGATAAGCTCCTGTTGTTTCTTTCCAGGCTTCACTGCTGCTGACTTCTGTTTCTCCTATCCGGACAAAGCCGTTGTCTGCTTTCAGCAGATCGAGCACGAGACGGAACAGGGTGGTTTTGCCTGCACCGTTGTTTCCGACAAGTCCTATTATTTCTCCATGACGGATGGTATAGTGGTCTATATCGAGTGCCACTTTTGTACCATATACTTTTTTAAGTTGGTCTATTGTTATATCCATGGTTTTGTTTTCGTATTAACGGGTGTTTCTGAATCCTTCCATGTTCTGGTATTTCCGTTTCATCAGCCGGACATAGATATTGTGTATCCAGTAACGGTGTGTGACAAAGCCCGACAATCCTAATATGATAAGTATTATGTAGGCGGTGGTTTCGTCGAGGAATAGGGTGAGAGCTTTGTTTATCAGCAACGGAAGACTGAAAGCACATATCACGATAAGCGACTGGTACATGTTGTTGCCTTGCTGCTTACCTATGGTATTGGTGTTGAGAGGTGCAGTCTTGTTGTTGTAGACTGCCATTTGCATCATCATGGCAAATATGGTTCCCATTGTAAAACATAGATAAGCTATTGACATGAGCAGAGGAATTGTACCCATGCAGACCGGGATAAGGCTGAACAGGAAAGGGATGACCAGAAAGATACATTGCAGGTAATATTTGGCGCGGAGCATATTGTAAAGGCTCTCTTTCCGCACCATCAATCCGTCGATATAGTTTCCTTCGAACGTCATGATGCGGTTCAGTGTCATCAGTCCTAATATGCAATAGCAATACAGACAAATGAAATTGTTCATGTAGCTGTCGCCATAAACGTCGCTGGCAAGTGCTATCGCAAACATGCACATGATGAAGATAAATCCCCAGAACTGGCTGCGGGGGGCTTTATTGCGGAAAAACATTTTCAGCTCCAGACGCATATATTCTCCAACATTTCCGTAGCGGTCGAGAAACTTATAGCTGCTGATATGCTTGATCTTGGTATCTTCTGTATGTGACAGCTCTTTATAAAGAAAATGTAGCTGTACAATGTAATTGATGAATAGGAGCAGGCAGATAAGTACAATTGCTCCACCGAAAGACAACGGATTCCAAAGTATGAAACCTTCTCCCCAATTCATGGTGAGTGTACTTATCCAGCCTGTTTCAGGCAAGAATTCCAGTAAGGCCAGTATTCCGTAAAAGAGTATACTTCCGAGAAAATAGATAAATTTTTCTCGTTTTAATGTACATATCAGTGTGCTCCAGTAACCGTTCATTACCATCAGCAGCCAGATACCTACCGTATATCCAATAACTCCCGTTATCCCATAAAAGCGTGTAATGGTAATCAGGGCGAAAGGGATAAACAGGAATAGCCAGAAGAAATTAAACGGATGCCAAAGTTTATCCAGAAGAAAAGTGAATATGACTTTCCTTTTGGGAACAGGCAGCAAGAGATATGGCTTGATTTCTTGTATGGAAGAAGGAAGCATAAAGCGTATCAGAAAGTCAATAGCCAGAATGATGACTAATCCCTGATTGAGGATGTGGTAAGGTTCCATGCCGGGAAAACTTTCTTGAAAAGCAAAGGGCAGCATTACCCCTATAAAAAGAAGGTATGCTGCCCAAAATGCTATTCCGCAATACATGAAAACCTTGGCAAAACGGTTCTTTTCGAACATCGGGCTTCGCCTGGCGGCGAGCTTCCGGTTTCTGCGTATTTCCAGGAAGAGCATAATCTTCAGGTTTAAGTTATTACTTTGTGTCGCCTGAAGTCATGCTTACTTCGATGCGGTTGTTTTGTGAGAAGAAATCTTTTGCAAAGTGCTGGAGATCGGCTGCTGTGATACCGTTTACTGTATCAGCATATCCGGTTGCCATATCTGAATTTTCCCAGAAATAGCTATACAGGATGTTCATCCAGTAACCGTTTTCTTTCTGGTTAGCTTCGTAGTTCTTCAGCATGTATTCTTTAACCTTTTGCAGGTTTTCTGCTTTCGGACCATTGGCAATAAAATCATTGATACCTTTGTCTATCAAGCTGCTCATCTTAGCACGCTTTTCCGGATTAGTATCGAATGAAATCTGCAAAGTGGCTTCTACTTTCGGATATAGGCTGATATCGCCTGATACACCTACACCATAAGATGCTCCTTCGTCCTCACGTACGGTTTCTGTATATTCCATTGTAAGCAATTGAGAAAGCATGCTCATCATCAGCTGGTTCTTTAATGTGTATTCGCATTCACCGCTTCTGATGATACATACAGTAGCTTTCTGAGTCTGTAATTCTCTGTGGAATACGTTCTTGTGCTCACCCTTACGGATGTCCAGATTTACATCACGGAAGTCTTCCTTGCGGTTGATTGAAGGAAGAGAACCCAGATATTGCTCAATAAGAGGAGTTGCTGTTGCCTGATCGATATTACCTACGAAAATGAATGTAAAGTCGCTAGCATCCTTGAAGCGGTCTTTGTACATATCCATAATTTTCTGGTAATCGGTCTGGTCTACCATATCAGCTTTGATACGAAGGACACGAGGATTATCACCATACAATTCTTTTCTTAAAGAATCGCTCAGGGCAATGTTCGGATTAACTTCCATATTGGCAAGCTGTGCTTTCAAACGACTCTTGTATGATTCGAATGCTGCTGCATCCATACGTGGAGCTGTAAAGCTGAGGTAAGTCAGCTGCAACATAGTTTCCAGATCTTTAGGAGAGCATTTGCCTGAAACGGCTTCGCTCAGTGTGTTTACAGATGCTGAGGCTGATGCAACCTTACCCGACAGAACTTTCTGCAGGTCGACAATGCTGAAGTTGCCCAAACCACCTAAGCCTGCAACTTCATTGATTTGCTTGAACTGGAGAGCATCTTTTTCATCGAACAAAGATGTTCCTCCGCGGCTGAATGAAGACATTCTGATTTCGTCTGCCTTGAAGTTTGTAGACTTCAGGATAACACGTACACCGTTGTTCAAAGTCAGAATGGTCGATTCGAAAGGTCCTTTTTCTGTTTTTATGACTTTGCCTCCTTTAGGAGTTTCTTTCATCAGAGGTTCATTTGAAACCTTGTCGACATATGCTTCCAGCTTTTCTGCTTTTACATCAGCAAGCACTTTCTTGATATCGGCTTCTGTAGGAAGTTTTACTCCTGGTTTGTCCGGGCAGAACAGGCTGACTACTGTATTACTGTCTGTAACCAATGATTTCAGCAGCTGGTTTACGTTGTCCAATGGTATATTGGGAACAATTTGTGTCATAAGTGCGTATTCGTCTTCTATGCTTGGAATTGGATCTCCATTGATGAAGTTGGATACGTATTGGCTGACAAACTGTTCGCTTTTCATTTTACTGCGTTCGTTATATACGTTTTCCAGTGCGCGCAAATAGTCTGCTTTCATTCGGGTATATTCTCCTTCTGTAAATCCAAACTGACGTGCACGTTCTATTTCACGCATTAAAGCAGCAAGACCAGTTTCTATACCTCCTTCTTTGCAGATAGCAACTCCCATAAATGCTTTTTTGGTCTTAGCAAGGACGAAGTCGTTATCTTCTACTCCGGCATTGATAAAAGGAGGAGTTGCGGTTTGGGTAAGTTCTTGAAGACGAGTGTTCAGCATGTTTGATACTGCACTGGTCATATAGTTGTAAATCAAATAACCGACTGTATTCTTCAAGTCTTCAGGGAATGGATCGTGCTTATGGTAAACATATACTTGATTTACCTGCTGTTCCTTATCCTTTGCAATGGCTATGATAGGTTCCTTATTGTCGGGCACAGGGAAATATTTACGTTCGGCTGCGTCTTTCGGCATCTTGATAGGACCAAATATTTTCTTGATTTTGGCTTCAATCTGGTCTACGTCGATATCACCCACTACAATTACACCCTGCAAATCTGGACGATACCATTTTTCGTAGTAGTCGCGCAAATCCTTATACGGGAAATTGTCTATAATATCCATTGAACCGATAGGAAGACGGTACGCATATTTGCTTCCTGCAAACATTTTTGGGAAGATGGTATCGTACATACGCATCATAGCTCCTGTACGTGTACGCCATTCTTCGTGTATGACTCCACGTTCCTTGTCAATTTCTTTAGGATCGAGTGTCAGGTCGTCTGCCCAGTCGTGCAGGATCAACAGACATGAATCGATGATACCGTCACGAATAACAGGAACATTGGCTATATTGTATACTGTTTCGTCGATAGCAGTATAGGCATTCAGGTTCGCACCGAATTTTACTCCGATGGATTCGAGATATTCACGTAGGCTGTTTCCCGGGAAGTTTGTTGTTCCGTTGAAACACATATGTTCCAGAAAATGTGCCAAACCGCGCTGGTTGTCTTCTTCAAGAATAGAGCCTACTTTTTGTGCAATGTAGAAGTCGGCTTGTTTCTCTGGAAGTGCATTGTGACGAATGTAATAAGTCAGTCCGTTATCCAGCTTGCCGATACGCACATTCGGATCGGTTGGGAGAGGGGGCATCTGCTGTGCGCAAACGCTGGCTGCTCCTCCTATCAAGATGATAGCGGCGAATGTTTTTCTGATAAAACTTCTCATAATAATATAGTTTAGTGATTTGTTTTTAGAGTAATCCGTTGGCTGAAAGGTAACGTTCTGCTTCAATAGCAGCTTTACATCCACTTCCGGCAGCTGTAATTGCCTGACGGTAGTGAGGGTCGGCTACGTCGCCTGCAGCGAATACACCTGGGATTCCTGTCCGTGGAGTATTGCCTTCTGTTATGATATATCCTGTTTCGTCAGTCTGTACCCATGGCTTGAAGATTGCTGAATTAGGCTGATGTCCGATAGCAAGGAAGAATCCGTCGATAGCTACATCGTAACGTTCTTCATCTGCTTCTCCCAGGCGTTTTACTACGTGCATACCTTCTACACCATCTGTTCCGTAAAGGCCGACAGCGTTATGCTCAAACAAAACTTTAATGTTTGGGTGGTTCAGTACGCGTTCCTGCATAATCTTTGAGGCACGTAAGAATGGTTTGCGGACTACCAGGTATACTTGTCTGGCGAGGCCTGCCAGATAAATGGCTTCTTCGCAAGCTGTATCGCCACCACCTACTACGGCAACGACTTTTTTTCGGTAGAAGAATCCGTCGCAAGTAGCACATGCGCTAACACCCATGCCAGCATATTTCTTTTCATCTTCCAGGCCAAGGTACTTGGCTGTTGCTCCGGTCGAAATGATAACAGTATCAGCTGTTATTTCTTTTTCATCATCGATGATGAAATGGTAAGGAGCCTGGCTTAAGTCGGCCTTTGTTACTATACCGTTACGGATATCAGCGCCGAAACGTTCTGCCTGCTTACGCAAGTCATCCATTAAAACCGGACCAGTTACTCCTTCCGGATAGCCGGGGAAGTTTTCCACTTCAGTAGTGATTGTCAACTGTCCACCTGGCTGTATTCCCTCATAAAGAACTGGTGATAAATTGGCACGACTTGTGTAAATAGCCGCAGTATATCCGGCTGGCCCTGATCCGATGATCAGGCATTTTACATGTTCTGTTGTCATATTAAGTTTGGTAAATTAAAAATTATATATTCATTTTAATTGAGCAAATATACTTCTTTTTTTTGTACATAATGCTATTATATAATCAATCTGGCTTATAAAAGAGGAAATTTTATGCAAAAAGCCCCGTCAGAAATGATCGGACGGGGCTTTTGGTATGCTAGTGTGAATGTTTATCGCAGGTCGATGACTTCTGCATTTGGATATTTTTTCTTGTCGAAACGGAAGTCGGAGATACTCAAATTACGGTTTGTTTGATATGAGGTAATATTAAACTCCTGAGTTTCTCCATTGGAGAGACTGATGCCGATATACAAAGGTTCGTACGCTGCCGAAACTGTGAGAGTAATCGATTTGATATCTCCAGTCTGACGTGGAGTGAGAAGAACTTCCTGTCCTTGCTTTCCGTTACGGTTTTTTGAGCCGATATAACGGTAATTGAACTTTGTTTTGTATGAAGTGATCAATGCATATGGATTGACACTTTGTATTTCTTCAGGACTGGGAGTTGACAGTGTTACTTCATCGTTTTGTAGTGCATAGCTCCACTGTGTTTTTCCATCGAACCAGCTTTTTATGCCGGCACAGTCAAGGTAGAAACAAGATTCTTTCAATAATAGCGTTCCTTGCTGTGTCCCTCCAAAAGTGATGGCTATGCCTCCTGCTTTTTGGTAGGCTGCTGCTGTCTTGTCCAATATGGCCTGAGCTTTAGCTTCACGTTGTCCGAACACAGTGTGTACGGTTGCTGCAAGCATCAGTATAAAAAAGGTAAATCGTTTCATTTTCATGTTATTGGTTTTTTAAGTTATTCAGACGCATATCCAAATCGTTTTCGTCCATGCAAAGCACGTCACGCGCCTTACTGCCGTTTGCCGGACCTACTATACCAGCACGTTCCAGCTGGTCCATAATTCTTCCAGCACGGTTGTATCCGATAGAAAATTTACGCTGGATCAGAGATGTTGAACCTTGCTGATGGTAGATTACCAGACGGGCAGCTTCTTCAAACAACGGGTCGAGTCTGTTCATGTCAACATCTGCTGCACTACTGCTTTCTGCATTTTCATCAACATATTCAGGCAAGATGAAAGCTGTAGGATATCCTTGCTGGTGACTGATGTATTCGGCTATTTTCTCTACTTCTGGGGTATCGACAAATGCACATTGTACACGTACAGGATCATTTCCCTGTAAATAAAGCATGTCACCTTTTCCAATCAGTTGCTGTGCTCCCGGGCGGTCGAGAATGGTACGTGAGTCCATCATAGAAGCAACGCGGAAAGCTACACGGGCAGGGAAGTTGGCCTTTATCGTACCGGTAATAATGTTGGTCGTAGGACGCTGTGTCGCAATAATGGCATGTATTCCTACAGCACGTGCCAGCTGGGCAATTCGGCAAATAGGCAATTCAACTTCTTTACCGGCAGTCATGATCAAATCACCAAACTCATCGATGATAATGACGATGTAAGGCATAAAACGATGTCCGTTTTCCGGATTCAGCTGTCGGCTGGTAAACTTGGCATTGTACTCTTTAATGTTACGGCAACCAGCTTTTCGCAATAAGTCGTAACGAGTATCCATCTCAACACAGAGTGAATTTAAAGTCTGTACTACTTTCGATACATCGGTGATGATAGCATCGGACGCATCGGGCAGTTTGGCCAGAAAATGTTTTTCGATTGGAGCATAGATAGCAAATTCTACTTTTTTCGGGTCGATGATGACAAACTTCAGTTCACTGGGGTGCTTCTTGTAAAGCAGCGATGTAACGATAGCGTTTAGTCCTACAGATTTTCCTTGTCCGGTTGCACCGGCTACCAGCATGTGTGGGGCTTTAGTAAGGTCGACCATAAACACCTCGTTTGTGATAGTTTTACCTAAAGCAACAGGCAAATCGAATGTCGTTTCCTGAAATTTCTTGCTTGCCAGAATGGAACTCATAGGCACAATACGTGGATTAGCATTTGGCACTTCGATACCAATTGTTCCTTTTCCTGGAATTGGAGCAATGATACGAATTCCCAAGGCAGAAAGGCTAAGGGCTATGTCGTCTTCCAGGTTACGTATTTTCGAAATACGTACTCCCTCGGCTGGCGTTATCTCATATAGAGTGATAGTCGGACCTACGCTTGCTTTAATAGAACTGATCTCGATGCCAAAACTGCGTAGTACCTGAATGATACGGTTTTTGTTGGCATTTTGCTCTTCCATGTCGATGGTAGGTTCGTGATCACCATAGGAATTGAGAAGATCTAAAGTTGGAAATTTATAATGTTCCAGATCCAGACGAGGATTATAGGGCTGGTTTATGTTTCCACGATATTCTTCATCCTCTTCTTTTCGTTCGTTGTTTATCTCGAATGCTGGTTCACTATATTCGTTTTCGTCTTCCTCCTCCTTGTTTGTTTCTACGGGAGCAGGAGTGGTTTCTTTATTTGAAATAGGTTTACTTGTTTCTACCTGAAGGGGAGCTGTTGTCTCTACTGGTTCTAATTCGATCTCTACAGGTTTGGAATCCTCGTATGTGTCAGTCTCGTCTGTCTGCTCCGAAACAGCATTCTCTATCGGCTCGTTTTTTGTTTCTTTATTGTTCTTTACCTGATATTCTGCTGGAGACTCTTGTTTATCAGACAACGTTTCAGAATCTTTGTTTTCGTCCTTTTCTTTATTTCGTCTGGGCAAAGATGGACGGAAGGCTTTGCGCACTACATCTATTGTTCCTTTAGTAAAAAATACGCCAATCAGTATTCCTGTTACCAGCAATATAAGAATAAGTCCAGGAGCTCCTACCTGAGAGCAAATCCATTGGCTTACATTGTATCCATGTAATCCTCCCGGGTAAAGGAACGAGTCTTCTAAAACTCCTCCAAATGCAAATCCTAAAGTAATGGAGAACCATATCATTAAAGCTGTGCATGATACGAACCATTTCCATAGATTGAATTCGTATGCTTTCATCAATTTCATTCCTGCTACGATTAAAAAGGCTATGATGAAGTATGCCGAAATACCGAAGCAGTCATTTATCAGGAATTGTGACAGCTGGGCTCCTCTTGCTCCGGCATAATTCTGTATGCGGTTTCCTGTTTCCAGCAATTCCCCCGGATTGGGATGGGATAATATACTTTGGTCATTTCCTCCTGTAAAGAAGAATGAACTGAATGCTAATAACATGTAAACGCCGAAAATGACGCATAGCAAACCGATAATGAAATGGACTGTTTCACCTTTAATCGCGGTCATTACCTTGTTGGGTATGTCCGATTTTCCCACATTGGGTTTGTTATCTGTTTTTTTCTTCATAATTCTGTTCTGATGTTCAAATTTTGAACGCAAATGTACGAATATTTTTTGAACTCGCCGACTGCCTCTACTTATAATAAATTGTGGAGATTTATTTTTTTTCGTACCTTTGCCACGTAATTTGTTTGATTATGGAAAAAAGTAATACCCCAATTATATTTGATAAAAATACGGTAGAATTTGTTACTGTAGCGGCTGAGTTTTGTGGCTTTCTGGAACGTGTGAATGAAACCAAGAGACGTACCTTTGTTGATACGGCGCTCAAGCTTTTGCCTTTGCTTTATCTGAAAGCTTCTTTACTGCCTCAGGGTGAGCGTATAGACGAATTCGATCCGGAAACTTTTGTAACCGAAGGAGATTATGAGCGTGTCCGGTGTGCAATAGCTGCATTGATGGGAGAGAAAGATGATTATCTGGATGTGTTTTTGGATGATATGGCTTATAGTGATACTCCTATTAAGCAGAATATTTCTGAGAACTTAGCTGATATATATCAGCCGTTGAAGGATTTTATTTGTGTATATCAGTTGGGGTTCGATCAGACAATGAACGATGCACTTGTAATCTGCCGGGAGCATTTTGCTGAGTTCTGGGGGCAGCGTCTTGTAAACGTAATGCGTGCATTGCATGAGGTGAGGTATAGTAAACAGACTGACACTGATGAAGAGGCTGAAGATGATGCTTATGCGTCTTCTCCTTTTGCAGAGGATGAAGGTTACAGTGAGGATGATTTATATGAGGGACTGGAAGCCGGAGAAGACGATGGATCAGGTGACCGGTGGGAATGAGAGTTGTAAGAGGAAAAAATAAACGCATGGTCGTATTACAAAATAAAATATCAAAGCAGAGTGTGGCAGCATTGCCAAAGGTTAATTTTGAGGGAAGAATCTTCGTTGTCAATACGGAGGCTGAGGCGCGTAAGGCAATCAGTTATCTGAATACGCATTCTATTGTAGGTGTAGATACAGAAACTCGTCCTTCATTTAAAAAGGGAACTACGCATAAGGTGGCTTTATTGCAGATATCTACACATGACACTTGTTTCCTGTTTCGGTTGAACCGTTTGGGTTTGCCTGATTTTCTGGAAGAGTTCTTGCAAAATGATGTCTTGAAAGTAGGTCTTTCGCTGAAGGATGATTTTGCAATGCTTCGCAAGAGAAATACAAAAGATCCGCGCAGCGGAAACTGGGTGGAATTGCAAGATTATGTTCCTCGTTTCGGTATAGAGGAAAAAAGCTTGCAGAAAATTTATGCGTTACTGTTCGGCAAGAAGATTTCTAAATCGCAGCGTCTGTCAAATTGGGAGGCTGAAGTCTTAACGGAAGCTCAGCAACTTTATGCTGCAACTGATGCCTGGGCGTGTGTTGAAATATACAATTACCTGGATGATTTGCGCAGCACTGGAGGTTATGAGATTATAAAAGTAGTGGAAACTGAAAATAATTAAAATAAGATATTAGCGTGTCGTATAAGAAAGTATATCTGAAACCTGGTAAGGAAGAATCGTTGAAACGTTTTCATCCATGGGTGTTTTCGGGAGCTATCGCTCGTGTAGAGGGTGAACCCGAAGAAGGCGAAATTGTAGATGTATATACATCGAAAAAAGAATTTATAGCATGTGGTCACTTTCAGATTGGAAGTATCGCCGTGCGTGTATTGTCATTTGTGCAGGAAACGATCGACCATGAATTTTGGGTACGTAAGCTTGCTGTAGCGAAAGATTTGCGTGTTGCTTTAGGACTGATTGGAAATCCTCAGAACAATACGTATCGTCTGGTGCATGGCGAGGGGGACAATTTGCCGGGACTGATCATTGATGTTTATGATCATACAGCTGTTATGCAGGCACATTCGGCAGGAATGCATGTATATCGCATGGAAATAGCCGATGCTTTGTCAGAAGTAATGGGAGATGTGATTGAAAATATTTACTATAAGTCGGAAACAACATTGCCTTTTAAGGCTGATTTGTTGTCGACGGAGAATGGGTTTATCAAGGGAGGAAGTCCTGAAAATGTAGCAATGGAAAATGGATTGAAGTTCCACGTAGACTGGCTGAAAGGACAGAAAACGGGTTTCTTTGTCGATCAGCGTGAGAACCGCCATTTGCTGGAGCGATATGCAAAAGGGCGTAATGTCTTGAATATGTTCTGTTATACTGGAGGCTTTTCTTTCTATGCCATGCGAGGTGGAGCAAATCTTGTTCATTCGGTCGACAGTTCAGCAAAGGCTATTGACTTGACAAACGAGAATGTAGAACTGAATTTCCCTGGGGATGCTCGCCATAAAGCTTATGCGGAAGATGCGTTTAAGTATCTGGACCGTATGGGTGATCAGTATGACCTGATTATTCTGGATCCTCCTGCTTTCGCTAAGCATCGTGATGCCTTGCGTAATGCTTTGCGTGGATATACGAAACTGAATGCGAAAGCTTTCGAAAAGATTCGTCCGGGAGGTATTCTGTTTACTTTCTCTTGTTCGCAAGTTGTCAATAAGGAGAATTTCCGGAATGCAGTATTTACTGCTGCGGCTCAGAGTGGTCGTAGTGTGCGCATTCTTCATCAGTTGACTCAGCCGGGAGACCATCCGGTAAATATTTATCATCCGGAAGGAGAATATCTGAAAGGACTGGTGCTTTATGTAGAGTAAGTTTATTACATTGTGCTGATAAAAAATACCGGATCTTACAAAAGGTTATGCCTGTTCGTAAGATCCGGTATTTTTATGTGTGTGTTTACTCTACTGTAACAGACTTGGCAAGGTTGCGTGGCTGGTCTACGTCTTTTCCTTTACATACCGCTATATGGTATGCTAATAATTGTAATGGAATGGTAGTAACTAAAGGCTCGAGACACTCTAATGTTTCTGGTATTTCAATGCACTCGTCAGCGATCTTGCGGATAACAGTATCTTGTTTGTTGATTAATGCTATAATGTGTCCTTTTCGGGCTTTTATTTCCTGGACATTACTTACGATCTTTTCATACATGGCATTCTGAGTGGCAATTACCACTACCGGCATCTCTGTATCGACTAAGGCTATGGGGCCATGCTTCATTTCGGCAGCGGGATATCCTTCTGCATGGATGTATGAAATTTCTTTTAGTTTTAAGGCTCCTTCCAGAGCTACCGGATAACTGTAACCACGACCTAAATAAAGGAAATTATGGGCATAGGTAAATATACGCGATAAACTTGCTATGCTTTCGTTCTGCTTTAATACTTCTGTTATCTTCTCGGGTATTTGTAGCAGCTCGTCGATAATACGATTGTAGTCGGTTGTGCTTATTTCTCCTTTTTCTTTTCCTAATGTTAATGCAAACATTGTTAATACGGTAACTTGTCCTGTAAAGGCTTTAGTTGATGCAACTCCTATTTCTGGACCTACATGTATGTAAGAGCCTGAGTCGGTGATGCGGGGAATGGATGAACCGACGGCGTTACAGATACCATATACGAATGCTCCCTGAGATTTTGCCAATTCAACGGCAGCAAGAGTGTCGGCTGTTTCTCCTGATTGAGAGATTGCTATTACGACATCACGATTCGTAAGCACCGGATTTCGGTAGCGAAACTCTGAAGCATATTCTACTTCAACAGGGATACGGCAAAATGTTTCTATCAGCTGTTTACCTATTAAACCGGCATGCCATGATGTACCACATGCTACAATGACAAAACGTTGGGCATTGAGTAACTGCTCTTTATGATCGTTTACAGCAGATAGTGTGACTTCATGTAGTGTACCGTTTATTCGTCCGCGCATACAGTCGTTAATACACTCCGGTTGCTCGAATATTTCTTTCAGCATAAAGTGAGGAAATCCTCCTTTTTCCAGCTGACCGATATTCATATCTACTTTCTTGATTTCGGCAGGTTGTGTTTCATTGTCGAGGTTTACTAACTTGAGTGGCTTTCCGTTTTCTAGGATAGCGATTTCTCCGTCTTGCAGGTAAACTACTTTGTCTGTATATTCAACAATCGGGGTTGCATCGGATGCTAAAAAGAATTCGTCTGTACCTACTCCGATAACTAATGGACTACTTTTGCGAGCTGCTATGATTTGTCCGGGATGTCTGCGGTCTAATACGGCGATAGCATAGGCTCCGACAACCTTGTGTAATGCCATTTGTATAGCTTCTAGCAACTCAGTGTCGTAAGTTGTTTGAAAGTAATCTATCAGTTGTACTAATACTTCTGTATCGGTTGAACTCTTGAATGTGTATCCTTTTTCTTGTAATTGTTCACGCAGAGTTGCATAGTTTTCTATGATGCCGTTGTGAACTAATGCGAGATTACCTGACTGTGATAAATGGGGATGTGCATTAGCCTGGCAAGGTTCTCCATGAGTTGCCCATCGGGTATGGGCTATACCTGTATGCCCCGAAGTATCTTTTTGTGATGCAGTGTCTTCCAGATTTGATACTTTACCTTTCGCTTTATACACGTTCAATTTAGATTCATGGCTGATTAGACCTACTCCTGCACTGTCGTAACCGCGATACTCCAGACGCTTTAGCCCTTTTATAAGTATAGGATAAGCTTGTTTGCTTCCTATATATCCTACTATTCCACACATATGTATTTGTATTTCGTTTGTTGTATTGTTATTTGTTTATGCGAAAATACAAAACAGTTGACAAAATGCAATGTATGTGCGGATAAAAAAATTATTTTATTACTTATCAGTTGTGTGAATAGCGATATTCGCTTGGAGAAAATCCAGTTATTTTTTTAAAGATTAAACTGAAATATTGCACGCTGGGATATCCTAGTTGCTTGGCTATAATAGTTGGCATACAATCTTTTTGAAGCAACATCCTTTTAGCAGTTTCCAAACGCTTTAATTGAAAATATTCTTCAAGTGTTTTGCCCGTTTCAAATTTTAATAAATCTTCAAAGTATGCAGGTGATAGTCCCAGTTCTTCACTGAGTATTTTCGGATCAGGCATTATTCCATCTTGGAGTTGTCCCGATGCAATATGGTGCTCGAGAAGTTTTTCCATTTTGTCCAGAAGTGTTTTATTCTTGTTTTCTCGGGTAATAAACTGGCGCTCATAATAACGTGTACAATAATCGAGTAATAATTCGATGTGGCGTGAAAGTATTGTACTACTATGTGTATCAATGGGGTGATGCAGTTCGTCTTCAATATTTTCCAGGCAACATGTTATTTTGGCTGTTTCCCGTTGGGATAAGTGTAATGCTTCTTCTTTCTTGTACGAAAAAAAAGTATAATTTTTTATATGATTATTCAATGAGGTTCGGAAAAGTAGATCAGGATGAAATGCTAGCAGATATCCTTTATTGGGCAAGGTATTATTCTCACTCATCCGGAATATTTCACCGGGAGTGAGAAACACCATTGTTGCATTCGAATAATCGTAATATTTACGCCCGCAACAGCAGCAGGAGTCAGGACATTCTTCTATCAGCAAGATTGCGTAAAACTCGAATTTTACAGCGTCTTGTTCCAGGTTGGGGCTTTCCAGATTGATAATGCTTACCTGAGGGTGTAATGTCTTGCAGCCAAGGCAACAGTTGCATTCGTACACAGTTTTGAAATCTAACATATTCTTTTTGTCCTTATCTGTGGAAGTTGTTTATTGTTGGTTGTTTTGTGTACGATATTCATTGGGGGTACAGCCTACTCGTTTCTTGAATAACCGGCATAGGTGTTGTGGGTATTGGAAGCCCAAAGAATATGCAATCTGGCTGACTGTATTTTCTGTAGCTGAGATCCGTTCCTTTGCCAGTTCTATGATTTTTTCCTGAATATATTCCTGTGGACTTTTTCCTGTTTCTTTTTTTAGCATATCACCGAAATAGTTAGAGGAAAGATATAGTTTGTCGGCAAAGTATTTTACAGTCGGCAACCCGTCCTGTTCGGCCTGAGGCCCTTCAAAATATTCGTTAAGGAGATTTTCAAACCGTGTCAGGACATCACTGTTTGCTTTGCTGCGTGTCGTAAACTGTCGTTCATAGAAGCGCATGCAGTAATTTAACAGTAATTCGATGTGGTTTACTAATAAAGTTTTACTATGCTTGTCTATGCCGTGCTCCAGCTCCATGCGTATAATCTTTAATAACTCTTCGATAATACTTCTTTCTTCGGCCGACAGATGCAAGGCCTCGTTGACTTCATATGAGAAGAAAGTGTATTTTTTAATTGTTTTTCCTAAACTCGTACCATGTAATAAATCGGGGTGGAAAAGTATTCCCAGTACATTCAGTTGTACACGGTCTGTTGTCAGTGTGGTTTCGGTTGTTTGTCCGGGAGCGAAACATACTACAGTCCCTTCCTGATAATCGTAAGTTTGACGTCCGTACTTAATATCACAGGCTTTTTCTAATTTCAGATATAGCGCATAAACACCGTAATTCCAATGCGTATAGGTCATTTGCCGGGTGGCTTTATTCAGGTCGATGACTGTTACCAGCGGATGTAATGTCTCAAGTCCGTATATCTGGTTATATAAGTCCACATTATTTAAGTTAAGTATCTTGTCCATATGCAGAGTTGATTTTTATCTGAATACAAAATTAAGCGAAATCTCATATATCCCTACAACCATAATTACTGATTGTATAACCGAAGTTACGGTTTTTTGAAGCGATAGATAATATTGAACTCTGTTTCTTGAATCTGTAATTGAGGTTATAACATCCGTAATTTGTCTACACAGATGCTTATGTATTCTTGCGAAATTTGCATTGTCGATAATTTATACTAACTGATATACAATATTAAATATGGCTAAAAAGGTTTTGATTTTATCATCTAGTCCACGTCGTGGAGGTAATTCCGATACGCTTTGTGATGAGTTTATGCGTGGAGCAGTAGAAAGTGGAAATCATGTAGAAAAGATTTTCTTGCGTGATAAGACGATTCACCCTTGTCTTGGATGCAGCGTCTGTAGCCTGCATAAAAAACCGTGTCCACAAAAAGATGATGCGGCTGAGGTTATCGGAAAGATGCTGGAGGCTGATGTCATTGTTATGGCAACTCCTGTCTATTTCTATGCAATGAGTGCACAGATGAAAACACTGATAGATCGTTGCTGCGGTCCTTATACAGAAATGAAAAACAAAGAATTTTATTTTATAGCGACAGCAGCGGAAGAAGATGAAACAATTATGAAACGCGTTGTAGACAATTTCTGTGGTTTCCTCGATTGTCTTGAAAATCCTGTAATAAAAGGAACAGTATTCGGTGGAGGAGTCTGGCATGTAGGAGAAATAAAAGATAAGCCTGTATTGACAGAAGCTTATGAGATGGGTAAGAAAGTTTGATAATAATGGAATTGTATTTGAGATATTATGAAGATAAAGAGTTTTTTAATCGTATTTTTTATGTCAACGCTTATGAATATACTTTATGCACAGGATAGTGATAGGACTTTTCCTGTAAGTGACAAGGTAACAGTAGAAAGTGTCCGTTTTAAAAACCGTTTTGGAATTACGTTGGCTGCCGATTTGTATAAGCCTAAGCAGGCTGAAGGGAAACTTCCGGCTATTGCGGTGAGTGGCCCTTTTGGGGCGGTCAAAGAGCAGTCATCAGGGCTTTATGCGCAAACAATGGCTGAACGTGGATTCCTGGCTATTGCTTTCGATCCTTCCTATACGGGTGAAAGCAGTGGTGAACCTCGCTATGTTGCCTCTCCCGACATTAATACGGAGGATTTTTCTGCTGCTGTAGATTTTCTTTCAATTCGTGAAGATGTAGATCCAGAGCGCATTGGGATTATCGGTATTTGTGGATGGGGTGGCATGGCTCTTAATGCGGCTGCTATCGATACTCGTATAAAAGCAACTGTCACTGTTACTATGTATGATATGAGTCGTGTAAATGCTAATGGATATTTTGATGCGATGGATGCAGATGCACGTTATGAACTTCGCAAAAAGTTGAATGCCCAGCGGACTATAGATGCACGGAATGGTTCATATGCACTGGCAGGAGGGGTGGTGGATCCGCTACCAGAGGATGCTCCTCAGTTTGTGAAAGATTACTATGATTATTATAAAACAAAGCGTGGCTATCATAAACGTTCCCTGAACTCGAATAACGGATGGAATGTTACTTCGTCCCTTTCATTTATCAATACACCGCTGCTGACATATAGTGATGAAATTCGAAGTGCTGTGTTAATGATTCACGGTGAAAAGGCACATTCCCGTTATTTTAGTGAAGATGCCTTTAAGAAGTTAAAAGGGGATAATAAGGAACTACTGATTATTCCAGGTGCAAGTCATGTAGATTTATATGATAATCAGGCAGGAGTTATTCCATTCGATAAGATAGAACGGTTTTTCTATACCTATCTGAAATAAGACTGCTATACGGCCAATTTTAGATGTAAGTAATAATTGTGTCAGGAAATGAGAAACCAAACCAATAAGGCTGAAGCTCTGCTTTCACTTATTCGCAGGGGAGAGCATATGACATTTAAGCAACAACTGGAACTTACCATACGTTTGAGTATTCCGGCAGTTGTAGCTCAGATCTCATATATTGTTATGCAATATATTGATGCTTCAATGGTTGGTAGTCTGGGAGCGGAGGCTTCTGCTTCTATCGGTTTGGTTTCTACTTCTACCTGGTTGTTCTGGGGAGTATGTGTTGCTTCTGCTACGGGCTTTTCTGTGCAGGTAGCACATCATATCGGAGCGAAAGAATTTGGTCAGGCACGTGCTGTCCTTCGTCAGTCTTTTGTTGCGACTACGATATTCAGCTTGTTCTTGACTGTAATTGGTGTACTGGTTAGCACTCCTCTTCCTGTATGGCTGGGAGGTGATGTTGCTATTCAGTATGATGCTTCTTCCTATTTCCTGATATTTATTTTATTTCTGCCGGTCCTTCAGCTTAATTTTTTAGCGGGAGGTATGTTAAGATGTAGTGGCAACATGCATGTGCCTAGCATGCTGAATGTTCTGATGTGTATAATGGATGTTGTCTTTAATTTTTTTCTGATATATCCTTCCCGGGAGTTAGAGATAGGTAATATATCTGTCTTTGTTCCTGGAGCGGGACTAGGAGTTGAAGGTGCTGCTTTGGGTACAGGACTGGCTGAGATGTTGGTTGCCATTATGATGACTTGGTATCTCTGTCGTTGTTCGAAAGAGTTAGCTCTGGTGGGCAGACCTGGAAGTTTCTTTTTGACTTCGAAAGTATTAATAAAATCGTTCAAAATAGGAGCTCCCATGTGTGTAGAGCATATTGTTATTTGCGGAGCACAGATCTTGACAACTGTTATTGTTGCTCCATTGGGAATCTTTGCTATAGCTGCAAATTCTTTTGCAATAACCGCAGAAAGCTTATGTTATATGCCGGGTTATGGTATTGCTGATGCTGCGACGACATTGATCGGGCAAAGTCTGGGAGCGGGAAGAAAAGATTTAACCCGATCTTTTGCCCGGATAACAGTAGCAACTGGTATGTTGGTAATGGGAGTGATGGGCGGTGTCATGTATTGGGCTGCTCCTTTAATAATCGGGGCAATGACACCTGATGCAGAGATACTTTCATTAGGTGTGATGGCTTTGCGTATTGAGGCATTTGCAGAGCCTATGTTTGCTGCGGCAATTGTTGCTTATGGAGTTTTTATCGGTACGGGAGATACACTCATGCCGAGCATAATGAACTTTGTCAGTATATGGGCTGTACGTCTTAGTTTGGCTTCATGTCTTGCTCCTTCGATGGGGTTGAAGGGCGTTTGGCTGGCTATGTGTATTGAGCTTTGTTTCAGAGGGATGATATTCTTGATAAGGTTAGAAAAAGGAAAATGGATAAAAATTACCTGATGCTATGAGATATTGCTTATTGTCGGGAAGATTATTTATGTCTGTGATAGCTGTCTTGTTATTTGTTGCTGTTACATCGTATGGCAATAATCTAGGCAAAGCCCCAATCCAATTTAATAAAGATAAAATTTGTAATAAAAGTAAGACAATGGAACGTGATACAATTAAGCTGCATATTGGCAGTAAAGTTTTTGTTGCTGTGTTGGAGAATAATTCTTCTGCAATGGCTTTGAAAGAATTATTGGCAAAATGCAATGTAACAGTAGAGATGAGTGATTATGCTCATATGGAAAAGGTAGGAACATTAGGGGTTAGACTGCCGAGAAATGATGAGTGGATTCAAACTGATTCTGGAGACTTGATTTTATATCAGGGACATTATATGGTTATTTATTATGATCGTAATAGCTACTCTTTGAGTCGATTGGGCAAAATAATCAATGTTACTCAAGATAAGCTTAAAAATGCTTTGGGTAAAGGGAATGTTACGGTTGTACTTTCTTTAGAATAATTGTTTGTACGAGTGAGTTTTCTATTCGAAAAGTGAAAGTTATAGGATGAAGATTGTATCTTTTAAATATTGCTTGATTGCAGGTCTATTGTCTTTTACGGCTTGTTCCCCTGATGATATTCCTGATGTTGACGAAACGATTCCCCCTCCGTCTTCAAATGTTCCGGAGGATAATGACGACGGAGATTGTTCTCCGGTCAAGCAGATTGTTGTGACAATAAATAATACTCCGTTTACTGCAACATTGGAGAATAATGAAACGGTTCGTGAATTTCTTGATTTATTGCCTCTTACTGTCGATATGACTGAATTGAACGGAAATGAAAAATACTGTTACCTCCCTCAAAATTTGCCGGTAGATAGTCGTCAGATAGATGTTATTCAAACCGGTGACCTAATGCTTTATGGCTCGAACTGTATTGTCCTTTTCTATCAAACGTTTTCTTCCAGTTATAGTTATACCAGATTAGGTCGGATTGATCATACTACAGGTTTGAAAGATATTCTTGGGCGAGGTAATGTTACTGTAAACTTTCATATAGTTAATCAATAAATACGGATAAATTATGCAACAGATAAAAAATACAGAGTTTGGAGGCGAACGCCCTTTGTTTGCTTCTCATGATTTGCAGATTGACAATGTAACAATTCATGCAGGAGAATCTGCTTTAAAAGAATGTAGTAATATTATTGCAGTGAACTGTCGTTTTGAGGGAAAATATCCATTTTGGCACGTCAATGGCTTTATTGTCAAAAACTGTCTGTTTACTGAAGGAGCACGTGCTGCACTTTGGTATTCGCAAAATTTGAAAATGACGGATACAAAAGTGGAGGCTCCTAAAATGTTCCGTGAAATGGATGGACTGGAGCTGGTTAACGTACACTTGCCTAATGCTCAGGAAACGTTGTGGCATTGTCGTAATGTCAATTTAAAAAATGTGCATGTGGATAATGCTGATTATCTTTTTATGCATAGTGAAAATATTACCATAAAAGATTATATGCAGAATGGCAACTACTCGTTTCAGTATTGCAGAAATGTAGAAATTCACAATGCAGTGATCAATTCGAAAGATGCGTTCTGGAATACAGAAAATGTGACGGTGTATGATTCTGAAATTAATGGAGAATATTTAGGCTGGCATTCTAAGAATTTGCGCTTGGTTAATTGTAAAATCTCGGGCACACAACCTCTTTGTTATGCTCACGGGTTAATAATGGAGGATTGTGTAATGGCTGATGATTGTGATCTTGCTTTTGAATATAGTTCTGTGCATGCTACGATTAAGAGTGCAGTACATAGTGTAAAGAATCCTCGTACGGGATGTATTACTGCCGAAAGTTACGGACAGATAATTCTTGATGAACATATTAAAGCACCAGGTGATTGTGAGCTGAAATTATGGGATGGACTTACTTGTTTTTCTGATTAAATAAAGTATGAAATATAATTTTGACGAAATAGTTTCGCGACATCATACTAATTCATATAAATGGGATAGTGCGACGCTGCCGGATATTTTGCCGATGTGGGTAGCGGATATGGATTTTCGGACAGCTCCAGCTATCATTCGTGCGCTGCAGCAACGTGTACAGCACGGCATTTTTGGATATACTCGCGTTCCGGATGAGTATTATAGTGCTGTTGTAGGATGGTTTAGTCGGAGGCATCGGTGGCAGATAAATCGTGAATGGATTATTTATACTTCGGGAGTTGTTCCGGCCATATCCGCCATCATAAAGGCATTAACGGTTCCGGGAGATAAAGTTTTAGTTCAGACACCGGTTTACAACTGTTTTTTTTCCTCTATTAGAAATAATGGTTGTGAGATAGTAAGTAGTCCCTTACTGTGGGATGGAAAAACTTTCTCTATCGATTTTGACGATTTGGAACGAAAGGCAGCAGATCCGGAAGTGAAGCTTATGCTACTTTGTAATCCGCATAATCCTGCTGGCAGAGTGTGGAGCAAACAGGAGTTGTGCCAAATCGGAGAGATTTGTATTCGTAATGGGGTGACAGTCATTGCAGATGAAATACATTGTGAGCTGGTCTTTCCAGAAAATGCCTATACTCCTTTTGCTTCACTTTCTGAAGAGTTTCAGAAGCATGCTGTTACTTGTGTATCTCCTAGCAAAGCTTTTAATATCGCAGGCTTGCAAATTGCTAATATTGTTTGTGCAGACGAATATATGCGCCATAAGATAGATAAGGCGATTAATATTAATGAAGTCTGCGACGTTAATCCTTTTGGTGTTATTGCCACGATAGCTGCCTATAATGAGGGTGAGGAGTGGTTGGCGCAGTTGTGTCGTTATCTGTTTGAAAACTACCAATACATGAAAGACTATTGTGAAAAATATCTGCCTGATTTTCCTATTGCTGAATTAGAAGGTACTTATCTGGTCTGGATGGATTGCCGGAAGTTGCTTCTACCATCCAAGGAACTGGAATGTCTATTAAAGGAAAATGTTCATTTGTGGCTGAATTCTGGAGATATGTATGGAGCAGAAGGCGAAGGGTTTATGCGTTGGAATATAGCTTGTCCGAGGGCCTTGCTAACAGAAGGATTAGATAGATTCAGAAATTTTGTTCATCATAACTAAAAGAATAAGCAGGTCGGGCACTTTCTTTTTTCTGTAAATGTGATAAACGTTATCATCATCTGCTGCCTGTACCTGCTTTTTCTTTGATAATGTCATGACTTCTGGTTATCTTTGCGTAGAATAATTAAAAACCGGAATTTATGGATATACAAACAATACTTGCGAATTTGAAAATAGAACAGTTGAATGTGATGCAGCAAACAGCTGTCGATGCCTATCGTGAAGGAGGTGATTTAGTTCTGCTTTCGCCTACGGGCTCGGGTAAGACTTTGGCTTATTTATTGCCTCTTGTTTCTTTTTTGAAGCCCGGTCAGCAAGGAGTTCAGGCTGTTATTTTAGTCCCATCCCGCGAGTTGGCTTTACAGATAGAGCAAGTATTTAAGTCTATGAATACGGAATTTAAAATAATGAGTTGTTACGGAGGACGTCCGGCAATGGACGAACATCGTACAATGAAAGGTATCTGTCCGTCAGTAATTGTCGGTACACCGGGACGAATGAACGATCACTTGGAAAAACAAAATTTTGATGCTTCTACAGTGAAGCTTTTGGTGATTGATGAATTCGATAAATGTCTGGAGTTCGGTTTTCAGGAAGAAATGTCGGATGTTATCAGTAAATTGCCGAAATTACGTCGTCGTTTTCTGCTTTCGGCTACAGATGCTGAAGAGATTCCTCATTTTACCGGTTTGAACAGTACCGTCAAATTAAATTTTCTTGATCCTGATGGAGGAGTTTCTGAACGTTTGCATTTGTATAAAGTGATTTCTCCTGTAAAAGATAAGTTGGAAACTTTATATAAGTTGCTTTGTTGTTTGGGAAATCAGTCTACTTTGGTTTTTTGCAACCATCGTGAAAGTGTAGACCGTGTAGGTAAATATTTACATTCCATGAAAGTGTATTGCGAAACGTTTCATGGTGGAATGGAGCAGGATGACCGGGAAAGAGCTTTATATAAATTTCGTAATGGTAGCTGTCATATTTTTATCTCGACCGATCTGGCAGCACGTGGTTTAGATATTCCCGATATAAAAAATGTTGTTCATTATCATCTTCCAGTTGCAGAAGACGGGTTTATACACCGGAACGGACGTACGGCACGCTGGGAAGCTGATGGTAGTTCTTATATCATTCTTCATTCTGAAGAACAGTTGCCTTCTTACATAAAGGAAGAACCGGAGGAATATCTCTTGCCGGCTGTGCTTCCTAAACCTGCCCTGCCTGATTTTGTTACCTTATATATAGGAAAGGGGAAAAAAGATAAAATCAATAAAATAGATATTGTAGGTTTTTTGTCTAAAAAAGGAAATTTAAGCAAGGAGGATATTGGCCGTGTAGATGTGAAAGATCATTATGCTTTTGCAGCGGTTTCTCGTTCTAAATACAAACAAGTGTTAAAACTTGTGCAAAATGAAAAGATTAAGGGGGTAAAAGCTTTGATAGAACTGGCTAAATGATAACTTTGTGTCAATAAAACCTTGTCTCGATAAGAAATTCTCTCAAAATGCTATGACTCTAGTCTGTTCAAAAGTCATAGAACTTACTTCTTGTGTCAATTTGTAAATTAAACCGCATTGTTTTGTGTAATTTGTTATTAAAAACCCTGAGTTGCTAGAAAAATATTACAAAAACTTTTGGAAGTCTAAAAATAATCGCTATATTCGCAATTGTAAGAACGAACAAATGTTTAACCAAAACAAACTTCCAAATGAAAAAACATAATTTCAATGCGGGACCTTCTATATTGCCTCGCGAAGTGATCGAAAAAACAGCTCAGGCTATTCTTGACTTTAATGGTTCGGGACTTTCGTTGATGGAAATCAGTCACCGCGCTAAAGACTTCCAGCCGGTGGTAGACGAGGCTGTTGCCTTGTTTAAGGAACTTCTGAATATTCCGGAAGGGTATTCGGTACTTTTCCTGGGTGGAGGAGCAAGTATGGAGTTCTGTATGGTTCCTTATAATTTCCTTGAAAAGAAAGCTGCATATCTTAATACAGGTACATGGGCAAAAAAAGCTTTGAAAGAAGCGAAGGCATTCGGTGAAACAGTTGAAGTAGCTTCTTCCGAAAAAGACGGATATACTTATATTCCGAAAGATTATACAGTACCGGCAGATGTGGATTATTTCCATATTACTACAAACAATACGATTTATGGAACAGAACTCCATGCCGATTTGGATGTGAATGTTCCGATGGTTGCCGATATGTCATCTGATATATTCTCTCGCCCGATTGATGTTTCAAAATATATCTGTATCTATGGCGGTGCACAGAAAAACCTGGCACCGGCAGGTGTTACTTTTGTCATTGTGAAAAATGAAGCTTTGGGCAAAGTCTCACGTCATATCCCTACCATGTTGAATTATCAGACTCATGTTGATAAAGGCTCTATGTTTAATACACCTCCTGTAGTTCCTATTTATGCGGCTTTGCAGACATTGCGCTGGATAAAGGCTCAGGGTGGAGTAGAAGAAATGCAACGCCGTGCTAAACAGCGTGCAGATATGTTGTATGCTGAAATCGACCGTAATAAACTGTTCCGCGGAACGGTTACAGATAAAGGCGATCGCTCTTATATGAATATTTGCTTTGTAATGGCAGACGAATATAAGGATTTGGAGGCAGACTTCTTGAAGTTTGCTACAGATAAAGGAATGGTTGGTATCAAGGGACATCGCTCAGTAGGTGGATTCCGCGCTTCTTGTTACAATGCCATGCCTGTAGAGAGCGTTCAGGCTCTGATAGACTGCATGCAGGAGTTCGAAAAAATGCATTAATTTATTAGTCGTTTATAAAGGCACACAGACCTGCACGGATAGATAGTGTGCGGGTATGTGTGCTTTTTTTATTTATATTAAATCTGATAGTTATGAAAGTTTTAGTAGCAACAGAAAAACCGTTTGCAAAAGTTGCAGTCGACGGTATTCGTAAGGAAGTAGAAGCTGCTGGTTACGAACTGGCTTTACTTGAAAAATATACAGAAAAAGCACAGCTCCTTGAAGCTGTAAAAGATGCCAATGCTATTATTATCCGTAGTGATATTATTGATAATGAAGTGTTTGATGCCGCTCCCGAATTGAAGATCGTAGTTCGTGCTGGAGCTGGTTACGATAACGTCGATCTGGAATCTGCTACTGCACATGGCGTTTGTGTGATGAATACTCCGGGACAAAACTCAAATGCAGTTGCTGAGTTGGCTTTCGGTATGATGATTATGGCGGTTCGAAATTTCTACGACGGCAAATCGGGTACGGAACTGATGGGCAAGAAGCTGGGTATTCATGCATACGGTAATGTAGGACGCAATGTGGCTCGTATAGCAAAAGGAATCGGTATGGATATTTATGCTTATGATGCTTATTGTCCGAAAGAGGTGATGGAGGCTGATGGTATAAAACCGGTTGATTCTGCTGAAGAGTTGTATGCTACTTGTAACGTGGTGTCTTTGCATATTCCGGCTACTGCCGAAACCAAAAACTCGATTAACTATGACTTGGTAAATCGTATGCCGAAAAACGGTCTGCTGGTTAATACTGCCCGTAAGGAGGTGATTAATGAAGCGGATTTGCTTCGCCTGATGAATGACCGTCCGGACTTGAAATATGTAACTGATATTATGCCGGCACATCATGAAGAGTTTGCCGATCATTTTCCGGGACGTTATTTCTCTACTCCGAAGAAGATGGGTGCACAGACAGCGGAAGCAAATATCAATGCCGGTATCGCAGCGGCCCGTCAGATTGTGGGTTTCCTGAAAGATGGTTGTGAGAAATTCCGTGTAAACAAGAAATAACTCTTTGATTTGCGCATAAATGAAACTGACTGCATACGAACGGCATTCGCTGATTCCATTGGGACTCGGATCTTCCTTGCTGCTGGTGAATTCTTTGTGCAGGTCGTTTCTGGATGATTTCTGGAAAGGATTTCTGTGCGGCATGGCATTGATGTGTTTCCTTTATGCGCTGTGGACGTTAGTGTTATTTTTCAAACGAAATTTCAAGCATTATGGCAATAGTTAAACCTTTCAAGGGTGTTCGTCCGCCGCAGGACTT
>OGKA01000121.1_pt1 | contig 92631 bp, 76 predicted proteins | sample 1572211 | NCBI WGS metagenome assembly OGKA01 (sample SAMEA2582125, study PRJEB24529) | metagenome | biome: Human gut stool | place: China | collected 2011 | reverse complement strand
ACGAAAACGAGAAATTGGTGGCATTTTCTGATGTAGACTACGAAGATGACGATACAGAGGATGACCGCCTGGGAAAAACTAATCCCCTTAGTGCATCAAAAACGCATTGGGGGGAGGATAGCGAATGAAATCCTTATGTCACTGCGGTTTTCCAAGAAATTTCAGAACGATATTTCACTTTATGAACCGATTGGCACCGATCGGGACGGCAACGAAATCGTCATGCTGGATGTCATCAACAGCGAAACACCGGATTTTGCGGAACAGCTGCATCTTACCATCGAATCGGAAAAAATGCTGCACGCAGTACGGGAACGTCTCAGTAAACGAGAGCAGATTGTTGTCATTTTCCGCTATGGTCTGTGGGGGCAGGAGGAACTGACGCAGCAGGAAATTGCCGGACGGCTCGGTATCTCCCGTTCCTATGTATACCGCCACATCTATTGTAAATAAAGTGCTTTAAGAAATCGCTTCCAGCTCGGGGAAGCGGAATTTAATAATAATCTGTTTTGTTTCGGTTAACTCAATTCTTTCAATTAAACTGACAAGTAATTCTCTGCTGGTATATGCAGATTGTAAAAAGCGCTGCACCAGTTCTTTTGACAAAGTATCGGAACTGATGGGACTTTCCTTTAATCGCTCTAACTCTTTTAATTTTTCTTCTAAAGTGGTACGTTCTATTTTCATTCGTTGATACATCCGCTCAAAGTCTGTTTCCGTAAGTAAGCCACTAAGGCGATCCATATACATCTTATCCAGATTGTTTGTCAGACTGCTGATTTTATTATGCACTGCCTGTATGGCATATTCCTGCTTCAGTTCCTTTTTATCCGTTTGTATCGTTTCTTTGGCAATCATCTGCAAACGATGCGGATGCAGATATGCCTGACAGATTTCACGTACCTTTTCAATCACTGCGTCTGTAACAACCTGTTCCTTTATGCAGTGGCAGGAACAGACCCCTGCTTTTGTAAATCGCTGATAAGTGCGGCAAACAAAGAATAGTCTGTCCTCTCCTGTTGTCGTCTTACGGTTGATGACCGCAAGCGGATATCCACATTCGTGACAGAAAATCAGCCCTTTTAACAGGAAATCATATTTTCTGCTGCGGGTATATTTTCTGCTGTTTAATAATTGCCTTACTTTATGGAAGGTTTCTTTATCAACAAGAGGTTCATGTGTGTTTTCAACGACAATCCATTTGCTTTGTTCCTGTTTGATGCATTTCTGTGACTTGTAACTGATTTTAACCGATTTACCCTGTACCATATTTCCTATGTAGGTTTCGTTCTTCAGCATATCCGAAATACGCTCGCTGGACCAGAGACCGCTGTACGGGCCTTTTTGCCGCCTTTGCCAGCCGCAATAGGTTGCAGGTGTTGGAATCCCTTCTTCATTCAGCACCATTGCAATCCTGCGGCAGCTCATGCCGGTCAAAGCCATTGCAAATATGCGGCGAACGATAGGTGCAACTGCTTCATCAATTACAATTTTATTTTTTTCAGTCGGATGCATCTTATAGCCATACACAGGTTTTCCGCCGATGAACTGCCCCTTCTGCTGTTTATCATGCTTTACGCTTTTAATTTTTTTGGATATATCCTTTGCATACATGTCATTCATAATCGCACGAAAGGGTGTAATATCATTTGCGGTGGATTCTATGCCGGTATCAATGCCATCCAGGAGGGAGATATAACGGACTCTTTTCTCCGGAAAATACCGCTCCATATAATGCCCCGTCATAATATAGTCTCTCCCCAAGCGTGATAAATCCTTTGTGATGACCATATTGACCTTTTTTGTTTCAATATCACCAATCATACGCTGAAACGCGGGTCGATTGAAACTGGTTCCGCTCCAACCGTCATCAATGTAAGTATCGTAAACAGATAAACGATGCTGCTGCACAAATTCATTCAGCAGCGATTTCTGATTTGTAACACTTTCAGACGGCCCTTCGCTTTCATCTTCTTTTGATAAACGAATATACAATGCAACATGATAATCCATGGGGTTGCTTATTTCTAAATACATCATATTCCTCCTTGAAATAAGCGACCAGTCACTTTAAATATGGTAACATAGCTTTGTTAGTCATTTCAAGCGAACATGAAAGATATGCTCTGAAATATTCATCCAAAAGTTGTGTTAAGGACTTATTGGATTCTGTATAGATACAATGAACGATAGGTTTTGCTTGTTTCATAATTATCCCCCCTTTGTTCAACGTATGAAAAAAAAGATTTATTTTTGTCTGTCCGGCTATATAAATCATTCCGGAATGTCGGCACAAACCACTCCCCCCCCAAAAAACGTCAATCTATTCTCCATTCTTGTCGATATTCTCAGAAGGTCTGCTTTTCATTATGCATACATCAGTAGTCTTACACTTCCTGACGGTGGATTGGGTATATGAAAGGTCATCGCAATCCTATCTTTGCCATAAGCAGGATAAAGGAGCAGATGTTTCTCGCTCGCATATTGCTATGGTCATGGCGCAATCTCTCCCTACGGCTTTCCCTTTCGGGTTTTCATATGCCCAATTCCGGAATTTGATGATTCAATTTTCAAGGTACAATATTACTAAAAGAAACGAATTTTTTTATCGTGTCTGCGCTTTTTCAGATATACGGATGAAATTTCATAATTGCTGCAATCAATCCAACTTCCAGACTTCTTTTCACTGTTTCATCTACCATTTCTCTGCAATGTCCATTCTCATCCATTACAACGCGCATAGAAAGCTTTTCTATGTATGGCTGATAAGTATCAACCACTTCCATCAAAGCTTCTGTATCTCCCGACACAGCCAGAAGTATCGTTTTTGTCTTTAGTTTCTGTTTGCTGCCAAAAATGCTTTTTCTTACATTCTGGCCGAAAAGTTCATTTTGGTTTTTTCTGTTTCTCATTTACTTCTGTATGCACCTCCATCATCTTCCTGATATACTGCAACGCTACATTTCGGTTATACTGCACAGAGCTTTTCGGCATCAGGATGGTTTTTCCAATCTCCTTATCCGTCATATCCGCAAAAAAACTAAGAATTATAATTTCCAATCTTTTCTTCGGCAGTAAAAGCAATGCCTGATACAGCATTTCATTTTCGATAAATACCCTGATATGCTCCAGTTCTATCTTTAACGCCAATGCCGGATATGTATCGTAAGTATAATAATATTGTTCCAGCTCCCCTTCCTCAAAATCAGAAAATACATAGCCCTGCTCTCGCCTTTTCTGTCCTTCGCGTAACAGTTTATAATTTGTATACGTTATAACCTTTTTACAAAAGGCATCAAAGCGCATCTGCAGGCTAACCTCAGAAGGAAGTAAATTCATTTGGTTCACCTCCTTCTAATTGAAGTTTTGTTATATGAAATTCTTTCCTTCTACTTAATACAAGCCAAAAGCTGCTCTCAAAAACCAAACTTTATTCATAATTTTTTGCGCAAAATAAAAAAAGTCGTTTTCCAGTAATCAGAAATTACTAAAAAACGACTTTCTTAATTTTTTTATGCATTAACGAACAGACATCATCCTGTATATAGTATTAAGTATCTCATCACTAATTTTCTTCATCTGGAACCTGCAAATTCACAGGCTCCAATCCTGCTTAATTCCTTTTCTTTCTCGATGCTAACCAGTCATCAATCCCTTTGTATTTCTTATCCCAGCATAACCGATGGACGGAAAATTCATACGCATTTGCCATTTCCATCATCTGCATACAGCTTTTTTCCACATGCGGGTTTGTGTACTTATCCATGTCATAGGCTTCTACGATATTCACTACGCCGTTACGCTTTAGCTGTGCAAAAATCGGTTCTAATGCTCTGTAATGGCTTACGCCTGCCAGCGCAACAAAGGTTTTCTTACAGAAGGCGTGTGCAATATCAGCTTTTAATGCGCCTTCTGTTACATAAACTGTTTTATCCGCCGGATTACCAATGAAATGCACCGGCCCACCTACAGATGTACCACGAAATTGGTTGGAGCTAGAAAACCAGATATACTTTTTATCCTCTATCGGTCGGTCCAAGCGAATCTGGAATCCCTCTATCCTTCTGTCCATAGAACGTATCGGAATCAGAATCCCGGAGGCGTGCTTATTGAAGTTAATGCCATAGGTATTATTCTTTTTCGTATAAAACCCCGGTACACCTTCCGGCACACACTCTCTTGCCATAATCGCAGATACGATTTTATGAAAGCCAAAAGCAGGCGTGCTTTTATAGCCATATTTCACAATCTGCTCTGCATCCAGACCTCGTTCCATAAGATTTTTCTGATGGTCTTTTGATAAAATCAGCTGTGAAAGCAGCATGGAATAGGTCTGATGCCGTATTTCTAAGTCCGCTTTCGGTATCTGCTCCATATCAGGCGTATATATCGGCTTTGGCAGTGCATCCGCTTTTTTGTCATCATGTAAAATCTCACAGATTTCTGCAAATGCCTGTGCATTGCTGATCTGAAAGACCTTGCTGTAAAGCTCTATCATTCCACCGCTTTCTCCGCAATAATTGCAGCGGAATACATTCTTGGCAAAATTAAGGTTCATTTTTCCTTTCTTATGTCCGCAAAAAGGACAATCCACGTCCATATTGGTGGGCTGTCGGCGACGAACCTTTAAGTTTAATATCTCCGCAACATCTAAAATGGTAAATGGATAATCACGCATCTATTCGCCTCCTATTTTTCAACTGCCGCAAGCAGCAGTTTTGCGCCTGCGCGGAGCACATTATTTTTTCCGTGATAAGACTCGACGTACCAGTTGATTGCACCGGGCTTTTCTACACAAAGCTCACCCAGTGTTTTTCCTTTATACGCACCAATCGGAATCAGATAATTCTTGGCATCCTCCAAGCTCATTTTCTGCATCAGTTCCTCTACAGGCATAGATGCGTCCCACTCCGCTTTCTTCTGTTCCGATGCTTTCTTTTGCATTTCAGCGGCCTGTGGCATTTCATCCAGCAGTTCTTCCTCCAGTTCATCCTGCCCCATTTCTTCTGATAAACCGCTGTCCGGAATTGTCACAGGTGCATCCACAAGACTTCTGTCCTGTTCCTCTCCCGGTTCGGAGAACTGGATGCCAAAGCCTGCATCTGCCAATGCTCTGCCGACAGCCGCCGTTTCAGCGGTCTCTACATATTTCAGACCGTAGGCATCATCCTCTTTGCGCCAACGCTGGGCGAATGCACAGGAAATATACGCATCCTCCGCATCATTGCGATTCAGATATACCCTGCTTTCGATAATAGCAAACTCATTCACCAGCTTTATAATACGCTTTGTAATCTTCCCTTCCGGGTGCATCAGTCGAAACCAGAGTTTTCTATACTTTACATCTAAATAAAACTGCTCCTCGCCATTCTCCCCTGTCAGCCGTCTTAAAAAAGCCGAAGGGTCAAAGCCATCTACCTTATTCAGCCCATTGATGATGGACATATTGTTTACTACTGCTTCGTTCATTGTAATTCTGCTCCTTTCTGCCTGTTAATAAAAAAGCTGAGTCATCAGTTACCCAATCACTCAGCTCTTTCCTAAAGTGTCAGCTGCTCAACTTCTTCCTGTTTTACAGCCTTCTGTTCTTTCTGCTTCATCTTTTCAAATACATCCCTGATTCGTTTTGACAGTATTGTGTTTCGCTGAATGGTATCATTGCGATGCACAGCGGTAAATAATGCACGTTTCTGTCCCACTAAAATCACTTTTTTCTTTGCCCTGGTAATTGCAGTATAAATTAAGGCTCTTTGCAGCATTACATAAAACATAGAAAGCACCGGGATAATAACACAGTCAAACTCGCTCCCCTGACTTTTATGAATTGTTGTTGCATACGCCAAATCAATACTACCTAATTCGTCCATGCTGTACTCTTTTATTCTGTTATCAGAAAATGTAACGGTTACAGGAAAATCGGCATCCTTATCTACCATAGACACAAAGCCAATATCCCCATTGCTGACCGTTTCCATATTCTTCGTCTGCATTACCTTATCCCGATATCGAATCGTTCGATTCCCGGAACTGATTTCCAGACGCTTATTCACCGAAGGATTGATCATATCCTGCAATGCAAGGTTCAGCATTACAGCGCCTGCATCACTTTTCACACGGAACGGTGTTAAAACCTGTGTATGCTCTACGCCGTAAATCGAAGTCTGTTTCAGAAATTCGGATTTTATAATCTCAGCCGCTTCCGCTGCATTTTCCGCAGGCAGAAATTGAAAATCATCCCCGTATAACAGCTTGGTTTCTCCCATCTGAATGCTTTGTGCATTTAACGGAATCCGGCTGGTATTCTTCTGGCGGAATACCATATCCAAAACCGTCACAGGCACAATCCCACTTGCAATCATTTCATTCAGTACATTGCCTGCGCCTACGGACGGCAGCTGATTCGCATCCCCTACGAACAGCACCTTTGTTCCTGTACCTAAGCTATGTAACAGATAATACGCCAAGCGCATATCAACCATAGATGCTTCATCCACTACAACAAAATCCGCGGGGATAATAACCTCCTCATAATCAGCGGTATCAGAAGTAAGGTTTAAGGCTGCATGCAGCGTAGACGCATATGGAAAGCCTGTACTCTCCGCCATTTTTCTGGCTGCTCTGCCTGTAGGCGCTGCCAGTAGGATATCTTTTCCCGGGTGCAGCCGTTGATAGACTGCAAGGATACTTTTCAGTACCGTTGTTTTCCCGGTACCCGGTCCGCCTGTAATGATAGAAAAACGATTCTCCATACACATCCGAACTGCCTCTGCCTGCTTCTCAGAAAGCAAAACACCATTTTCCTTCTGCACTTCCTTCAGATGCTGCTCCAATTTTGCACTATGTCTCTTTTTCGCACTTAACAGCTTTGCTGTTATTTTTGCTGTCTGCTCCTCAAAATGGAAGAACTGCGGTAAATAAATCCGTTCTCCATCTACATAGAGCTTTCCGTAAGCACATAAATCCGAAAACGTATTTTTTATCATAGTTTCTGTTACCTCGCCTTTCGGCACAGCTTCAGAAAGCAATACATAAGCCCGTTCCAGCAGAATATCCTGCATAAGAAATAAATCCCCACCGTCTTTTGCTTCTTCCAGAATAAAAAGTATCCCATTTTCCAACCGCAGCGGATCCGCAGGTAAAAAATTGATATTTCTCGCAATCTGGTCTACGGTTTTAAAGCCAAAACCGGAAATTTCACAAAGCAGATACGGCGAATGCTGTATCACATCTACCGAGCGGCTCCCGAAATGCTCCTGTATTTTCTTTGCTTTATTCAGCGTTATGCCATAGGCTCCCAGAAACGTCATAATCTCCTGCATGCTTTTACTGCCTGCATAGGAATCCAAAATCTGTTCCAGACGTTTTTCGGAAATACGCTTTATCTCCAGAAGACGCTTGGGTTCCTTCTCAATCACATCCAGTGTATCTGTCCCGAACCTTGCTACAATTAAATCCGCCGTTGCTTTCCCAATGCCCTTGATTAAACCAGAGGAAAGATATGCTGCAATACCGCTTTTTGTTTTTGGTAATACCTCGGTATAGCTGTCTACATGAAATTGCAGACCATATCTGCTGTTCTCCCATGCACCTGTTAAGGCAAGCATACTATTACGGATTGCGGGCAGATAATACCCGATTACAGAAAAATGGATTTTGTGATCTCTGCCATACCCAAGCTCTTTCGGTATCCCGGTGTCTTCGCTGGCCATTCTAAAGATACAAAATCCATTCTTTTCATTCTGATATATGGTTTTCTCATAAAGTGCAAGTAAGGTTATTTTTGCTCCTTTCTCTGCACAATTCTGATTGTTCCAAGTCATTTCCTTTTGCTCCACTGTTTTATCAGCTCCCTTTATTTTACAATCTTTTTTACCTGAAATACCCTGCTTTCTGTCGTTGTCGCATATTTTTCATAAAGCTTGCTATCGTTTAGTTTCATTTTCTGCAGATTATCCTTGATAATGCCGGTGCGCTGCATTGGCTTATAGCTGATATGACATTCACTGCCATCTGCGGCAACACATAATCCTTTTGTTGCATTTCCAAGCATTTCCGCAAATTTCGCATACGCCGTTTTGATTTTCTGCTCCAGCTTTCTGGAATTACTGTCAATCGCAGCCTTTTCACTTTTCATACGATAAATCAGCTCTAACGCCTCTCCATAATCGCTCTCAATCAAAACCTCATCAGGATTGTTTCTCTGCATCTGATAGCGTTTTAAGCTTGCTAATACCAGATCTCCGTCGCCACCTAAGGCAGGCTCAATTCTGGGTTCCACATACTCCGTCCAAAAAGATTCCTCCTGTAAAATCAGATTTTCCTCAAAATCTAAATCTCTGTCGATTCTGCGAAAGACAAAATCATTTTCCGAGTTCCCGAATAAACACGCGCAATAAGCAGTATCCAGATTCTTTACAGCCATGTAATGTCTGCACTGTACCTCATAATGATACGGAACAGCATCATTCTCCCATTTCTCCTTTGTGTGGATATTAGCCGTCTTACACTCTAAAATACCAACCGTACCATCGGATGTTTCAAAAAAGTAGTCTACGTCCGCCAGCATAAACGGGAATAACGGATGTCGGTACATTACCTTCTCCTGCCAGATGCGAAAACCTGTTTTTTTCGCAAAAATAGCAGCTACTAAATCCTCCAGTCGTTTACCGACCTCCATAGCTACCCATCCGGACGTATTATTATCCTCCGGCTCTCTGCCAAGCTTTTCAAAGTATACATCTCTCGCTGTTTTATACGGCGAAAGACCGATAACGGCAGCTGCATCACTGCCGCCAATTCCGTTTCTGCGGTATTGCAGCCATGTTTCTTCCTGCATATCTTCCGTACTGACAAGCGCATCTGCTGTATAATTCAGATTTAATCCCATGAATTTTCCCCCTTTACCAATGATACTCTCCTGCAATGTCGTAGTCCTTCCAGCGCAGATGAACGGCCCTTGCAATATTCTCCTCCATCTGTACGATTTTGGAACCGTCAATGCCTTCGCACTGCATCAGATAAATAACCTCTGCAATCTGTAAATATACCTCATATACGCTGCATGGTACATTTCCGTTCTGAATCCGAAAATCCTCCGAAACTTCCATTGCATACTTTTTCGGTACGCCAACACGTTTCATTACGCCGAGCATCGCATTGATTGGATACAGCACATATACATCCATTAAGGACTGCATATTACCCAAAGCCTTGCTATACTGTGCATAAAGTAGATTCAGCTGCTCATCGAATTTTGCAAGGTCAGCCTTATTTTTATGCTGCAATTTCAAAGCACTGCCTAAAGGAATATTTCTCGCTTCAGAGCCGAAAAAAATCATAGGGTACAAATTTGCGCCACTCTGCCCGGTATCGGATGTTGTCAGCCGAAGCCCCAACTGAATCTTCTGATTGGGCAAGCCACGTTTCTGTAAGCTTTCACGATACTCCTGCAACAAGCTATCCTGATTCTCCAAAGACCATACGGCTGTAGCGATAGAATGGTCATAGGATGCCCCTGCAAAGGTATATCCCGAGAAATTATCCTGTAAATATTCTACCGTTCTGCGGAACAGCTCCGGTGTCTCCAAGACAGCATAATCCGAAGCGTCTCCGCCATGAACAGCGGAAATTTTATCCTCACAGAAACGCAGGAGTGCATCTCCACCGGCTACACCCATGCAATAATTCAGAATCTGTGCCAGCTCCGCTTTCTGCACCTTATTCAATGCATTGCCGGATATTCTGGCACGCTCCAGAATTGTCTTAATCGCACAGCTGCGAACCGGGTACAAGTCCTCCTTGACCTTCAGAATCAACCGCGTATGCTCCAGAGTATCCTCAAATACATTTGCCTTGCCTGTTTCTCTCAGTTTTTCCTCAAGCATAGCAGAAATCTGATGTCCCTCTTCGATAGGATAAAATCTGATTTCATTGCTTTTCACCTTTCCCCATTCGGAATTTTCTTCTCGCCGTTCAAGGAATGCAAGAAAATCCTCCTCCTGCCAGAAGACTTTCCTGAATTCATCCGCAAATACTCTTTCTTCCATTTCTTTTTCCACCTTTCTGTAACATAATATTTTTTCTACTATCAAAGGCATCTGCCTTTTGACCCAAATAAAAAGGAAGGCATCTTAAACTGTTCACGCTTAAAATCCTTCCTGATTAAAAAACTGTAAAATAAAAAAAGCGCTATTACCTTATGCCGTATAGACATAAAATAATAACGCTTATCATCCTTAAACAACATCTCTCAGCGAACGCTTCGATACCCAACAATACTTGTACCTTTAGAGTATCATAGAGGATTTGCTGTGTCAATGTTCCTGATTGCAATATTATATTATTTTACAGAAAGGTTTCCTGAATTACTACAATTCTTTGAAAGCATATATTCCTTTCCCGCTCTTGCAGATGGCAAAATGCCCATAGGAATTTCACCTGCCCCCGTTTGACGGCCTGCTCCCATTGCCTGCGGCGGTTATCATCACACTCGGACTGTGGCTGAACAGAAGTTTCTCTCCAATGTTGTCTGCAAGATTTTATATTCAATTTTCAAAGGTTAGGTATTTTCTCGTACTGTAGATATACCAAAAGGGGAAACGAAAATAATTTTAGAATAGAAATTTTTCTTGCTCTTTATTATATATCACATTTATATTCATTAGCAGTGCAAAACAATCATATATCGTGACTATGTTGGATGAAAAAAGGCGCTCACCGTTTCCGATGAACGCCTAATCTTACTTACCGGTTATCTTTTTAATTTACTTTTCGATTTTTGTAACCGTTACCATTTTGCTTACTGCATCCCAAGTCGTTGTTGCACCAAGCTCATCTGCTACGAAACGAACAGGCATATAGGTACGATCATTGAGGATAACGGGAGCGACACCATATTTTTCAAGTACTTTGCCGATTGTCATCTTAATTTCCTTGCCATCAATAGTCAGTACGACCTCTTTTTCCTTTTCATTCCAAGCAACCTTACCACCCAGAGATTCTGTTACGAATCTGATCGGAACCAAGGTTCTGTCGTTCATGATAACAGGTGCAACGTCCTTTTCGTAAGCCTTGCCGTTTACGAACATTGTCTTGCTGCCAATCTGTATTACTACGACTGTCTTTGTTTCCTCTGCGGGCTGGTCGGGTTTGGATGCGTTCTGCTTAAATGCAGCCTTTACTTCCACCTTAGATGCCGGCATCGTAAAGGTGTATTTGCCATCGCCCTTATCGGTCAGCTTGATTTCCTTGCCGTCTTTGTCGGTTGCTTTGATTATGCCAAGTGCATAGCCATCGTTTGCCTTCGTTGTAATGGTTACAACGCTGCCCTTTGCCGCGCTTGTCTTATCAAGCGTAACTTTGCCATTGTCTGCGGGAGAAACGGCTACGGCATATTTTGTTACGCCGCCACCGCCGGAAGAACCGGAGTTAATTTTCGTCCAGTTTACAGTTATGGTTACGCTGTGGTCAGGCATAGTAAAGCTAATGCCTCTGTCGTTGATTTCTTCATTTTTTGCAGTCCAAGTTAAGTCGCTTTCACTTATTCCCACAAGTGTAAGGTCTTTTAATGTATATCCACTTCTCTTACCAATCTGGAGAGCTACTCTCTCATCTTTGGCATAATCAGCCTTATACGTTGTTCCCGGAGCAATTATCATTGTATCTCCATAAAGGCCGTATGCTGTAACAGTATACTTTTCACCGGAAATAACATCTTCATAAGTTGCTGTTGCCGCAACCGCTTCGGCAGGCATTGTAAATTTTGCTGTTACGCTTGTTTTGCTTGTGCCCTCAACAAATTCTACACTGTCAAGACCGATCCATTCCTTAAACTGCTTGCCTGTTTCTGCTGCATTTGCCTCGATCATTACAATCTCATCTTTTTCAAATTCGCCGCTGCCTGTGCCGCCGTTTACCGTTAAAGTATATTTCGTACCGGGCGTATTTGCCTTTTCATACTTGAAATATTCATACGTTGCATCAAAGGAAGCAACCTCCGAAGCAGTTTGTGGGTCCTCACCGCCCGTAAATTTCGGTGTTTTATATTTTGAGAAATCCGGAGTATTTGTTGAATCTATTGTGCCTGTTGGGCTATACAACTCGCCTGTGCCATCGGAAATTTCAACACTTCCTGCCGAAATAGCATTTGTTGTTATGGAGGATGCAAGAAGATATCCACCCTCCTGAATAACGTTATCTACGGAAATGGCCTGTTTTTTAGCGGCAATCTGCACACTTCCACCCTTTTGGATGTATTTATATTTTGTACCATGTCCATCACAGAAGATTCCGTATCCACAGGATTCCGCTAAAAGCTGTGCATCGCCCAAAATCTCAATTTTTTCGGATGGAAAAACAGCAATGTTTTCCACCTGATTGCCTAAAGTCTCGTTAATTATTGTTCTAATTTGAACATAAGCATTGTCCTTGAGGGTGATATTTGAGCCGCCGATGCTGATGATTTCATTAACAGTACCCGTGTCCTGATCTATTGAAATCAAAATTTTCGCATTTTCCTCAATTGTCAAATCTCCGTAAGCTCCCAAGCCGCACACAAATTTAACGGTTGTGATGTAGGGAATAGAAATGATGCCGTTTCCTTTAATCGTTACATTATGTTCAGAGTAAAGACCATAACAATTATCCAATTCACCTGCAGATACATTGGAAGGAAGCATTTTGCTTGTACCCTCCAGTTCAACCGTTAAATCCTCCAATCCGCTGTATATCATAAAGCCGGAAGAATCTGTTTGGCCACTTCCCGTGGCAATGTCTTTCTTGTAGTATGTTGTAATTTCCGCATTGTCAAGGGTTAGTGTTTTTGTGCTTTCATTAAACGAAATTTTTCCGTTGCCCAAGACATCACTTGCATTTTCACTTGTAACCTGAATTCCGCCAACCCAAAGATCGTATTTTTCAGGTTCAACCGTTGTTTTTTCAATTTTGTAATATTTATGAGCCTCAAGCTCTGTCTTATTTGTCGGCGCTTTAATAGCTGCTGCATTTTCTGCACTGTCGCCCGCTTTAACTGTTACGCCTTCAAAAGCTATTGTGGCAAGGCTGTCTTTATTTGCCTTAATTGCAGGATTGCCCGAAAATTCCGCACTGCCGCCGCTAAAGGATATTTTATCCCCCAAAAGGAATAATGCATACCAATAATTGGTTTCTGCCGTCATTTTACCGTCTTTAAAATCGAAGTTCTTCGCATAAATGCAGTAGCTGCCGGTTGATAAAAGCTTAACCTCGCCACCATCTTGAACATAGTCAAAGCCACCCTTGGTTGATGTTTGATAGAAACAATACAAATCAGAAACAATGTCAACCTTGGCATTTTCTGTTACCTTAAAGTCTCCCGCAGCGCAGATACCTATAGTGCCGCCTCCCGACATTTTAAGGTTAATGTTAGTATCGCCACCAATTGTTAAGCCGCCTTCGGCAAAAATTCCTTCATGGGTGCCTGCTGTTGCCTGGTGGTCTGTTTTAATTGTCACCTTGTCACCAATAGTTAAGAGCCCTTTGGAACCAATTCCATAGGCAAAAGTCCATTCCGGAGCAATGTTAAGGTTAAGGGTTCCTTCGCCCACAAATGTGAGGGTTCCCTCGGAATATATTCCGTTATACCCAGAATAACCTAGTGAGCCGTCAAACGGTGCACCAACCGTATTTTCACCCTCAAGTTTAATATTAAGCCCTGAAAGCTTGCTGTAAACAGAAGCCCATACGCCCATGTTGGCTTTTTCTGTAATGTTTGCTCCGCTAAGGGTCAATGTATTTGTTTTGGCATCAAACTTAACTTTCCCATCATTCACAGTACCTGCTAAAACATTTGCTGCATTTTTGTTTGTAACCTGTGTTTCACCAATCCAAAGATTATATTTTTCTTCAGGCTCATAATTTTCAGAATATATTTTCAGATATTTATATATTTTATATCCGTCTGCTGTGTTAGGAAGCGAAGTGATTTCTGCCGCAATATCTTTGCTTTCCCCAGCGAGTATTTTCATATCGGTATAGCTTGAAGTGTCAGGCAAAATGCCTCCCAAATAAACTGCCTGCTGACCTCCTGTAGCCTCAATTATTCCGTTAGAAATTTCAAATTTTTTGGACGAAACTGCAACAGAAAGTCCCACTTCTTCGCCATCAGCTATTAAACTGCCTCCTGTAAATTCCATGCCTTCCACAGCAAGACCTGCATATTCGGATGTAATCCTCACTGTGCCGCCGTTTTGAGTATAAGGCTTGCTGTCCGACTCAATGCCGACATATGACGAATATACCTGAACTTCTGCGCTGTCTTTAATTTCAAAACCATTAGCCATGGCTCCTATGAAGTATGTACTTTCTTTATAACTGTCTTCGTTCGTGCTGGTTGTTATATTAAGCTCTGCACTTTCCTGAACAACGCATTTTCCGTAAGATATAACACCATAAACAAATCCTACTTTATCGCCGGGGTTGCCACTCATTGTGTTCACATTAACAGTTGTGTTTTTGCCGAATGTAAGGTTGCCTTCGGCAAAAATTCCCATGTTCATGCCGCTGTCCTTAGCAAAATTTGCTTTCGGAACATCCACATGTATTGTTCCGCCTCCTGTGAAGGTGATATTGCCTGTGCTTGCAATTGCAATGGCATAGTCGCATGTAAGAGTCGTAGTCGGGCTTGCCATAGTAAGAATGTTTTCATTCTCAAGATTAATTATAAGGTTTGGCATATCTGCATAAATACCAACATATTCCGCTTTCCCATCCACTGTTCTAAGCGCACCGACCAAGTCAAAAAAGCCTGCGTTGCTAAGTGTGAGGGTATTTGTTGTTGGGTCAAATTTTGCAGAGGTCGGGTTGTCGGTTAAAATGTCCTCTTTATTTGCTTCCGTTACCTGAATTTCGCCCAACCAAAGGTTATATTCCGATGGTGCTGTTTTTGCGTTTACTGCAAAATATGGATATGCTTTAAATTCTGCTGCGCTTGTTGGAGCCTCAATAGGCTGTGCAGCTTCACTGGAGGAGCCGCCTTTAACCTCCACGTCGCTAAAGGTGATTGCTTTAGATTCATAAACTGCAACGCCGGTTTTTGCCAAAAATTCTGCATTTCCGCCTGTAAACGAAGTAACGGAATCCTTTCCGTTCACACACAGGGCTTTATCATTTGAAACCACATTAAGCGTTCCGCCGCTAAAGTCGAAGTTTGTAACCTCAATACCAACATCAGCACTCTTAACGTTCACTTTTCCGCCTTTTTGAATGTAATTAAGCCTGCTTGATCCGCCCAGACTTACAAAAATCCCCCAGGAATTGTTCATCTCTGTGGAAAGGGTAATTTCGGTGTTTTCCAAAACCTCAAATTCCCCCAAAGCGTTAATTGCTTTAATTGCGGTTGAAGCATTTGCCCCACGGGTTAAGGCAATATCCAGCTTTGAGTTGCCCAAAGCTTTAATTCCGCCTTCTGCATTAATTCCATAAGCCGCAGTCCCTGAAACAACGTTTTCCATTTTAATTGAAACATCTTCCTCAATAGTTAAAAGCCCTACCGAGTCAATTCCATAGATATAGTTCCAGTCGGAGGCAAAGGCAACATCAAGGCTGCCTGTTCCGCAAATGGTTAAGTTTCCTGAGGAATATATTCCTCTATAGCTTGTGGTAGTTTCATCTTTTGGTGAATCAATTGTGTTATTACCTTCAACTTTAATAACAAGGTTTTCAAGGTTGCTGAATATTGATGCACCGAATCTATTGACGTGTTTTCCTGTGATGTTTGCTCCGCTAAGGGTCAATGTCTTTGTTTCGTCATCAAAAGAAACTGTACCGTCTTTTAAAACATCATCTGCGTTTGTGCTTGTAACCTGCACTCCAGAAATCCAAAGGTCATACTCTTGGGCGGGCGCAGCTGTTTTTTCAATTTTATAATATTTATGTACACCGATTTCTTCTGCTGTGGCAGGAACTTGGGAAAGCTTTTCAGCAACTCCCGCACTTTTTCCTGCCGAAATGGCATAATTTTTAAAGCCTGAAAAATCAAACTTTGCATTGCCGGAATCTATGGCTTTTTCTTTGCCAAAAAGCTCTGCCGTGCCGCCGGTAAATTTAAGAGTATCTGCTGTGTGCAGGGCAGTTTTTTCTGATGTTACGTTAAGGCTTCCGCCGCCGAATTCAAAGTTATCCATATAGATGCCTTCATCAGCCGCATTAACAGTCACTCTGCCTCCTGTCTGCTTAAACCCTGAACCGCTTGCTACAGAATGTGAAATGCCCTTTTTGTTTGACTTTATATCAAGTACGGCATCTTCCGAAACCTTTAAAACATTGGCTTCAATTGCCGAAACATAGTCATGTCTATTGTTTATATCCACCGTAGTTTCCGAGTTGCCTTTAAATTCAATTGTTTCGGGAGAATACAAACCTATATATTTATTTTCCGTATCATCAGTAGTGTCTTGAATCGTAATTTTCACATCATCAGAAACAGTAATGCCCTCTGTGGCATAAATTCCCTGGGCCTCCTCCTCACGATATTTTCCAAGGTTTATGGTAAGGTTCGAGTCCCCCTCGATATTAATTGCTCCTTCATTATAAATACCGCAATAGTTGTTGGAGTACGTGCTTTCATAGGTACCAATAATGCTTGATTTTCCCGTAGCTTTAATGTTAAGTTCATCAAGCTTTCCGTAAATCGGATAATGCTTGCCGCCTTTACTATAGGCAAGTCCTTCGTCTATATTTGCTCCGTCAAGGGTAAGGGTGTTTGTTGCCGCATCAAAGGAAATCTTGCCGTTGTTAACTGTATCTGTGGATAAAACATTTCCTGCATTTGCGCTGGTAACCTGTGTGTTTCCCACCCAAAGCTTATATTTTGTTTCTCCGCCTTTCGGCTTCCAAAGGGCAATGTTGTCGATAAAAGCCACAACACCTTCCGCCGGATTATTTTCAAAGTAAAACTCAAGCTTAACAGTATATCCTGCGGCCTGCCAAAAGTCAAATATTTTATTCTGAATTTTCTCTGTGCTTGGTTCAACTCTCCAATGCACACCGGAAAAACCGCCCGACAGCCCTACCGGCGTAATTTCGGCAGCAAGTTTTCTGCCTGGGTTTTTGCCGTCCAGCGTCCAATAGTCAAAGGTAAGATAATAATCCTTACCGATTGAAAGGTCAAAATTATCGCTTGTTTTAATTGTTACTTTAGCATCTTTTCCGTTTAAAAAAAGAGAATTTTTGCTGCCTTCGGGTGCAAGCACGTTCTCGCCAGTTTCAACAACATAGGCCCCTTGGCCGGACCACTCTTCAGGCATATCGGTGCTTGCCATAAAGCCCAATTCCTCGTTCTCTTCAAAACTCTCCGAATCATAAGATTCAAAGTCCTCGCTCCAAACAAGTTCGTAGCCGTCATATGGCGGTTCAAAGTCGGTCACCGCAAAGGCACTTGCCGGAACAAGAGAAAAAACCATAATGATGTTTAAAACGAAGCTTAAAAGTTTTTTCCTCATAATATCCCTCCCTTTATAATGTTAAAATACAATAAAATATTAGGCCCCACCAAAAGAAGAATCAAGAAGATAATTTTCAAAAAATTATTGCTCCGCCGAAAGAACTTCAAAGCCTGCCACCCTTGCAATCTCTCCGATTGTGGTTTTAGTATAGCCTTTTTCCAGAAACAGAGCCACCGCTGCACGCAGTACCTTCTGCTGTGTTAAAAGACCTACTGATTGTTTTCCTCTCGGCAAGTTAGCACCCTCCTTCATATATGAAGTTTACTTGCGATTACACTTCTGGAATATTATGTAATTATCATAACATACGACTTACCATTCTGCAATCAAAACTTTTATAAAACTGTCTTTGCAGCAGCGGCATTAAAAAATAAGTATAAAAAAAGGCACTGCCTTAGGTGCCTCCAAATAAAAAAACATATTATAACTGAAATAGCGGCAAAACTGCGGATACAAGGAAAAATTCCGAAGGCACCCTTTAACTTAGATTGTCTGGGAACTCTGACGGCGTAGCCGCACTTTGCAATATTTCAGTGGTTAGGTTTCTTATACCTTGCCATAATAAAAGGTCCTACTAATGATATTTATCGTATCATAGAAGAACCTTTAAACACTATTTTACAGAAAAAACCTCACATGCCCTTTTTATAGCAATGCGGTCGTCAAACCACTGCTATTTTATAACAAGGAGGTTTTTATATACTAAAGTTTTATCTTCCCTCAGTAAAACTGGGGTTTATTTCCACGCATAAATGCACCAAGAAAAAGCAGCACAATATAAAATTGTGCCGCCAAGATCATTAAAGCAACGGTGTCATATACAAAGGAAGGAACACAATTCCATTTTCCTCTTTTAGATCCCCTGTATGCAGAACGTATGAGGTATTTGTTTGTTGATCAAATTTTCTAATAAATTTTTTTAGGGATGTGATTGTGTAGTTTTTGGAAGATTTCACTTCAATGGGAGAAATATTATGGCGATTGCTTGTTTTGCTTTTTGCAATCAAAAAATCAATCTCCATTCTTTCTTCTTTATCTTCCCTGCAGGAACAGGAGTAAAAATATAATTTGTGACCACTTGCAACAAGCATTTGGGCAACAATGTTCTCCACGATCATCCCTTTATTTACTTCCAGTTTATCAAAGAGCAATTTTTTATAAAGCTCCTCACTTACAATCCCATTCTCATCAAATGCATGACTGATCAGCAACCCTGTATCTGCCATATAGCATTTTAAGGTCATGCGATCCATATTAAGTTTCAATCCAATGCTCGGAGCTGTAGAATTGTAACAGATATTTACGATCATTGCATCCTCAAGCCAAAACAACGCATCCTCATAGTCCCGCAGGCGCGCCTCTTTATTGATAGATGATAACTTAAACTTCTTTTCATGCTTTTGCAGTTGTGACGGTATTTCATCAAAAATACTCGCTACCTTAATTTCATAACCACTTGCGTGTTTCATAATATCTGCTCTATATAAGGTAAGTATGTCTCTTTTGATTTTATCTACTTTATCAAAATCCTTAGATAAAACATACTCCTGAACTGCCTGCGGCATCCCCCCGACAATTAAATACTGCCGGAAGTAATCCATAGCCTTACGGTGCATGCTCTGACCCATTGGCTTATTCTCTGTAAAGCACTTTTTAATAATCCCCATAAGGGTATCATTTCCCAATGCTAAGAGAAACTCCTCAAAATCCATCGGGTACATTCTGATGTGGCGTTCTTCAGATGGAATCAGAATATCCTGCACATTCTTTTTAATAGACATGAGTGAACCTGTTTCAATATAATCATACCGCCCATCTGCCACAAGATATTTAATCGCAGCTCTCGCCCTTGGATACATCTGCACCTCATCAAAAATGATTAGCGATTCATGCGGATATAGCTTTACATTATAATAAACCGATAAATACATAAATAGCGAATCCAAATCATTCAGATAATTATTAAATAAGTCTTTCACTTCATCATTTACCCTATTGAAATCAATCATAAGGTAGGTTTTATATTCAGCCTTGGCAAATTCCTCAACAATATAGCTTTTTCCAACACGCCTTGCTCCATCAATCAGTAATGCTGTTTTTCCTGCTCCGTCCTTCTTCCATTCCAGGAGCACATCATATATTTTTCTCTTCATTTAAAAGCTCCTTTCAATTATACAATAAAACTACGCCTTTATTTTATCACGAAATCCAAAATTTTAACACCATAATTATACACATTTTCAAAGTTTTTATATCCGTAGTTTTACACGTTTTCGAGAAATTTAATCAGCATGCTAGCTAAAAAATGAAGGTTAAAAACCGGGAATCCTTTTGGCATAATAAAGCACCCCACTTGTTTATCGTACTATCTAACAAATGGGGTGTTATTCAAGGTCTCTTTTAGTAGATATATTTTTTCTTTCTAAGCACAGATACCTTTCTTATTTTTCTCTACAGGTACTATCATTTCTCTGGCAAGTATCATCCACTGCACGATATGAAACAAATCTGCCTGAAATTCTGCTGTAAAGCGTGCATCTTCCTTCCACGCAAAAGTGCTTTCATCCATCCGTTTTATGGCATTTTCTGCCGCCTGATATATTTCTATAGACCTAGTATCCTCTCTTGAAAGCATAATACGCCGGCTGATATATTCCTTCTGCCCATGCTCATTTACAATAACCTCACCAAGAAATAGCTGTTGTAGAATCAGCATGATAACCTCCTTTATCCGTTTTTCAGTATCTTCCTGCAAAAGATACTTGGGCAGATTCTGCATCAGTTCCATCACAAGATAAAGTGCTACATATCTGCACTCTATTTCCCGAAAGGCTTGGTAGTGTCTGGAGCCCTCATCAATATGCAGAGAAACAGCCTTTTTGTAACGTGCCTCATAGTGCTCATACCATTCTTTCAGTTCCTTTTGGTAGTCCACATGATCCACCTCACTTTATCCCATTTATTGTGTTTTCACTTCCTTTATGCTGCATTTTTCTCTCTTATTTTCTTCAAAACTCTGCTTTCGTATCGTTTCACAAACTCCTGTACCTCGCTCGTCATAACATGATTGCTGTATCCTCTGCACTGAATGATTTTATTCTTCTGCAGCTCCATCGTATAGAACGGTTTGTCCGGCGATTGCAAATCCCGCACAAAGAGGATAATACTCGTTCCGTCTGCCACACGGGAGGTATAAGTTGCAACACAGTGATGGAGGGTGTGCCCTTCTTCTTTGATTTCCAGTAAATCCTTTGGCACAACAACGGCGAACCGATTATCTTTCCAGGCATAGAGATTCCGATATTTTTTCAGTAATCGCTTTGCTCGGCGTTCTTCCTGCTGCATTTTCTTTCTCCGCTCCTGCTCCCGTCTATTCAGTACATCCTGATATACTAATTTATGAGTGACAATTAAATCTTTCGGGAACAGGACAAAGCTATTTTTCAGATTATATCCAAGTTCCCGGCAAAAACAGATATAGTCCTTCCAGATACCCATAATTGTTAAAAGGTCATACTGTCGGTCTATAAAACCATTACAGTACCGTTCTGCCTTATGCAGTGTCGTATACTGTAAAAGTGTAAAGATAACATTCGTGTTTTCTCTATATGTATCATAGAACCGCTTAAACTCGCCGATGCTCAGGTTCACACCCTGTTTACACAGTTTGTTATATATATCCAACTGATAGAAGGACATATCGCAGGCTTGAATAAAGCGAAAATTCTGTTTGGAAACCCCAAGCATTTCATGAAGGGACTTCTTATTCCTCTGCACACGATATGCATAATTGGAATAGCTTGTAAGCTCGTAGGTCATTGCATAAAGCCCTGCTTTCACGAAGTATTCGATTTCAGGCATACTCTGATACCGCTTCAGATAGCCATAAGGATTCACTGCGGCCCCGTCCCAACGGGAGGCAAATTCCTTTAATGCACAATATTGATACCGCGTATTCTTCAGAACAGCATGCAGATTCTTTGTATAGACCGCTACGTCCAAGAAACTATATTTCATCCAATCCTGACACCATCTGATTTTTCCGGTCTGTTTAAACTGCCGATATTCATAGCCAAGAACCAAGCTATCTTCGTAAAACTCTCGCATCAACTCCTTCGTGCTGATTTTTGGATTACGGTAATCGCCATAATACGATTTGGAAACAGAAAAATACCGTACCAGAAACCCTTTCGGTGTTTTCTGGAAATAAGCAGCCTGCCCATGGTCAAAAATATGTTTTGCTTTTCCCTCTGCAAGAAATACAACCTTTACGCCGCATTTCGGGCAGCAACCTTCTGCACGATGCCGTACTTTATGCACCTTTACCTCCTGATGGCAATGCGTGCAATAGCCGTCCATATATTTTTTTCTGCTGTAGCGATAATAGATATATCTGCTGTGCGCCATCGCAACCGCATCAATCCAATCATCAAAGTCCTTTGGCAAGGGCTTTACTTCCTGCATTTTCCGGTCTATGCGTTTCTCAATCATTGCATGCTTCTTTTGAAGCCGCTGCTCCAGAATCATGTTCTGCGCCTGCCTGATTTTTGCATACCCACTTCGCTTTATCCTTTCATCCTCCGTATAGGAAAGGTAAGTATTCACCGCTCGTTCCGAAGCGGTATCACAAAGAACAGGTTCTTCCTTACTATAGTAATCATACGCAAGCAGAGAGTCTAATCTGCCTGTGCGCCATTTCACAGCGCCATCTTCATAGTACTGTGAGATGTAATCCGTTTTTGTCAGGAAGGTTCTAATTCTCGGTTCTTTTATCCCAAGAATCAGATCCTTTCTGCTATATAACTGCATTACCAGAATTCGTTTATGATTTATCATCCTTACTGCTGCTTTGATATAGTATGATGCTTTTTCATGCCGTCTTGCCTGACTGATGGTAGCCTCTGTCGCCAACTGTACCGGTATCTTCCGAAGCAGCACTTTCTTTAAGCTGTTCTTTCCCATCTTAAAAAACACCTCCTTTACATCTGTAGGCAAAGCTGATTCTGTATTTCAGGATTCTCCGTCTGGGGCGATTCTTCCTTTATAACCGTTTTTTTCTTTTCCTTAGCATTTTTCTTCTTCTGCTCTTTCTCCGATTTTTTGAGTTTTTCTTCCCGTTCTTTCCGTTTTCTTGCTACTTCCTCCTGCCGCTTCTTTTCTTCCTCAGCTTTTTCCGCCGCCAATCGTTCAAAAGTAGCTTCGTCCGTCATATAATAAGTCTCTGCGTAGGCATAAACTTCATTATCATCCAGCCACCCATTCTGGCTGTTTAATGCTTTCTTCACCTCACTTGTTACATACGCAAAGCACTTGGCAAGTGTTTTCTGCTCATCATTGACCAATGTGGCGAATGCAGCATCATTCTGACATTTATTTTTCAAATATCTGACAATGGGAAATACCGGCAAAAGATTACTCTTTGCAGTTTCCAACTCAGCCTCCAGTTTAACCGCTGCTTCTTCACTCTGATTCTCCTGCTGTTTAAAGGGGATAATGTTTCCGTTATCCTCATTCTCCCTTGGTACAAATTCTTCCGGTACAGAATCACCCTTTTCAGCCTGTTCTACAGGAACTTCTTCTTTTATGGGCGGTACCGTTTTTTCTGTCATTCTGCCTGCAACACTTTCTTTTTGGGGAACAGGATTTTGTTCATTCTGTTCTTCTGCTGTTACAGGGTTCTTTTTCTTCGGTTTAAAAACACTAAAGTCTGCTACCTTTGTTTGATTCATACTTTTGAAAATATCCATTTCAATTCCTCCTAAAAATAAAAAAGCAGGAACAATTTAAAACATATCTGTTTTAAATCATTCCTGTTCTTGTAATCCGTTCTATTATCTTATTTTATCCTTGTCCCTGTAATACACATTGGGATTATAATCGGAAATCTCTTCTATAAATAATATAGCCTAAAAATGATTTTCCTCGACCACAGAAAAAATCATTTTTCAGCTGTTTCCTGTGCATCTGCAATCGCCTGTTTTCCCGACATAATAATATGCGGTGCAATTGTCTGTTCCCATGCTGCAATATATCTGCTGACACGGAAGAAAAGCTTAAAGAAATCCATATCATTGATATTGATAAAAACCTTTCCCTCCTCTTTATAAGAATCTCCCTTGATATAAAAACCGCCTTTCTCTGTTTTTACCTTTACACCGGTGCCATTTCCGATTTCTACATACCATGGATATGTTCTTTTCTTCCCATCTTTCCCTGTTTCCGCGCGGATGACACGCAGCTTCGTTACTCTTGCTCTGCCATCCTTATCCGGCGTGCCAAAAATCTTTTCCTGCTTCAACTCAAAATTTGATACCTTATTTTGCAGCTGTGTCAGAATATATTCTGCTTCATCCGGTGAAATATTCGCCATCACACGGATCGTCTGCTTTCCGGTACCCTTGCTGTAATCCTGCAGAACAATACCGATGCACGAGGTCTGCTTTACGCCCTCTTCATCCTTATCTCCGAAGGAATGGATATGTGCATAGAAATCTGTCGGTGCAGGTTTCAGCTTATCAATGAATTCAATCAGCTTTTTATCTGTTTTGTATACTGTAATCTGTCTTGAAATATAGTTCTGTTCGCTCATGCTCATTTCATCCTTTCAGTTCTTTTTCTATCTTTTTCACTAATAAAAAAGGCAGCTTTGTTAAATCAGAAATATCCAGAAAAGCATCTCCGTAAATCCGTTCAATGTTTTCCTTATCATCCCCGATTGCAGCTGCAACAAACAGTATTCCCTTATTCGTATATTCCTTCTTAATCCCTCTTAAATCTGCTTCTGCCGCCGAACCCAGATAGCCGCCTGTACCGGCCGGCTGTCCGTCTGATACCAGCAGCAACAGCTTCTTTTCCTCGGGTTGTTTTAATAAACGCTCCGCAACATACCGCAGGGCTGCACCATCCCGATTCCCATATCTGGCTGACAGATCCATTAACCGATACCGATCCATTTTATCCATGGAATCAAAATCCGTATAGGCATATAGCTGAACATTGCTATCATCCGTATGCCCCATAATCAGAATCGGCACATCCATTGCCTTGCAGAAATCATAAATAATGATACCTGCCGCTCTGGCATAGGTCACTCTGTCCTGATCTGCCATAGAACCACTTTCGTCCATCAGCACTGCAACTGCCAGAGATTTCTTTTCACTCGGCAGCCGATTTCTGGAGAAAAACCTGCCTTCTCTATCCATAAGCAGTCTTGGTTCTATACGTCTGCCCATCAGAAGAGCGGATTCTTTCCCTGTAAAGGACATATCCTTAAATACCCTTTGCAGGCGTTTCTGTATCTGCTTGGAAATTGCAAGCAATGGCGGTGCTACACTCTGATACTGCTGTATATAGCTTTCCTCTATCTCCTGCATACGGTTAATGATAATTTTTATACCGCTGTGTGCATTTCCCAATCGAATATGCTCTGCCTCCTGCTGCATTTCCTCTGTCAATGCCAATGACAGTTCTTCCTGTACCTTTTCCTTCGCAACAGCAGTTAAAATACGGCTGATGTCATCTCCGGCAGTGGAATACCCTGCACCATGATAGGACAGATTCTGCTCTACACCACCTTCTCCTCCTTCGTCAAAATCATCTGTTTTCATCCAGGGGATTCTTCCGGATTCCTGCTCTGTTGCCTTCCGCAGTTTTTCTTCTATCTCCGTTCTCCCGCTTATGTATTTCTGTGTATCAACCGAACTGCCTGCCGCAATCGGTGTGCCGTTTAAACTCGGCACTTCTGCCATTTGCGGAATCTGTTTGTTTAATTTCTGCAATATTTCAGATGTGTTTTCTTTCTCCTCCGCTTTTTCCGCAATTTCCTTGATATACGCCCAAACCATAAGCAGTATTCGATTGACTGCGTAGCATCTGCGTTTCATATCCTCGTCGTATATCGCATCATCCACCAGCGGTAGCACATCATAAAAAAGGTCTAACAGTTCTCCCGTATACCCATCGCGGTTATTGATGTCACCACTGCGGCAATACTGATTCAGAAGATTACAAAACACAGAAAACCGATAGCAGCCATTTGTTAACTGCTCTGTAACAGATGGCATCATTTCCGTAAAACGGATATTATTAAGGTGGATACCCGTAGCAAACCGCCCTGCATACCGGTCGCAGATTCTCGCCTCTATATAAGCATCCTCAAGGATATTTAAGAGAAGCTTTGCTGCCTTTAGAATCGCCTGTTTCTGTGCTTCTGTGCCGGTCTTAAAATAATCCGTTACTTCTGTAAAGTTTTCCTGCTCTTCTTCCGATAACTCCATCTGTGGATATAGCCTGCCATAGGATAATTCTGAAAAATACGTTTCCGAAATTCTAAAATTTGTAAAGAGCATATGTCCGACTTCATGCCCGACCAACCCCAGAATACTCTCCGCCTTCAGCTTTCTGTAAGGCATACTCTGAGAAATATAGTTTCCTGTGTTAATCAGAATATTACGGTTATTGGTACAGGCAATCATCGCATTCTCAGACGTATCGTATATCGTTTCCACGCGCAGCCTTCTCTTATAACGTTTTGTTACTGCCTCTGCAATATCTGTCAGATACGCCGCAAAGGCTGCGGAACTGAACAATTCCTCATCCGTAATTTTAGATACCTCTGCATTGATTTTTCGCCGCATTTCCTTATGTGATGTTCGCATTCCTCTTTTTTCACTCCTTCCCTAACTCCTTAGACAACAATACGCCGACCGATACCCCATAAAAAACAGCCACCTGATGTAAAAACCAGAGCGGTGGAATCAATTCACCTCTTTCATATCTTGCATAGGTGCTTTTACTGACATGAAGCTTTTTGGCAATCTCCCTTTGGGAATAAACCGGATCTCTGCTTGCACGCAGGTATCTCAGATTCTCTGCAATATTCTCGTACACAGCCGCATTCCCCCTATACACTTAATACAGGCTCGATGCAGGTACTCATAATTTCTGCTCTGTTCTCCGCATCTGCAGATACAGAGGGTAAAATCGTATACCTCGCTGCTTCCATAAGATCGCCGCAAATCATATAGCTTTGCACCCAGCTGATCAGTTCTCTTACACCGCAACAGCCATCATCAATCATATTCATCCTACATTTCTGCTGTATGCTCGCTACAATCTCTGCCATAAGTTTAAGCCTGCTTTTTTCCTTGTAGCCTGTAATACCGGAAACACGTTTTACTAGGGTATCTACATCGGGTTCCTCCATATCCATGATTAAATCCATTCTGGATAAAATAGACTGGTTTAAGGAACGACAGCCTTCATAGCCGATATTCGTTGTAACAACCACAATCGTATCCGGGTGACGCTCGATTCTTTCACCTGTCGGCAATGTAACAGCACCACAGGTATCTAAAAGAGAGTTCAGACCAACGAGTACACCGGGATTTGAAATCACAGTCGGCTCCTGCAGCTCCAGAACATACCCCTTACGCATTGCCTGCACTAACGGAGATTCCACATAGGAAAACTGCTGTTTTGTGGTATCACCGAATTTCCTTGCATCCTCTGCAATCACCTCAAGCAGCTTATGATATACTTCATCCTCTGTAATCGCTTCGTTATATTCACCCGTCAGTTTAAAATACGCCGTTGCCGCATCCATGCGGATGTCTTCAAAGGTCGGGTATTCCACCATAGTATTCTGTTTCTGCGATACGGGCATCATCTGCCCCATAATATCGAAGATTTCCGTATTAGCAGAGCAGGTCAGATGCAAATATGGCAATCCTAAGCCTGCTGCAATCGCTTTTGCTCCCTCCGTTTTCCCTGTTCCGGCATTGCCGCGCAGAAGAAAATTCCGCATTGGACAACTGCTGTGTGTGGTCTGCTGCGCATGCTTACAGATGCTTACAACCTCATCCGGTACAACATACCAATCCGGAAGAACCGGCACACATTGCTGTTCTTTTTCCGTTAATGTACGTTCTTCTAACACATATTTCCCGATAAAGTCCTCATGCGCAATCGACATTCTCCTTTTCTTCCCTGCGTTTTGGCTTACAGTAAATACCTTGAACTTTCCGAATAATACAGTATCCGGGTTATATGCCCCGCGATTCAGGTTAATCGCTGTAAAATTCGGAATATTTCCCGTTGTCGGTGTGACTACATGAATACCTGCACCGCCTAAGGTATCTGCTTTTTTCACCCTGCGGTACAGGTTATCACAAAGAATATAGGCGTGCTCTGCAGCAACAGTCAAATCGGGGAATCCCATTCGTTTCTGTTCCAGAAGCATGTTATAATGCCACATGAACTCCTCATCTTCAAGTACAATATCGAGTAATGCAAAGAATAATGCCGTTCCGCTTTGTTCGTTTTCCTTCAGGACATACGGTTTTGGCGGCTGGGTAAGGTCATCATAGCGCCCTGCAATAAATTTCCCTGTTTTACGGTTAAATACTACTGTGTGCAGTTCGCCTGTCTTACTCGGATACTCCACCGTATATAGCAGATCTCCCTGCGTTCCGACTGCTCCGGCATTTTCATCCTCCGGGGTAATGTGCAGCTCCATCCGCTGTAAAATTGCAGATAAGGTTGCCGCATGAAGGGACGCTGTACGGGTATTCTCCGTATTATACGTCGATAAATGCGTACTGCTTTTCACATTCACAGATACATCATCAAAGGGTGCCGGAAGTTTCCGATTCCAAGTCCATGATGCAAAAATCTTATTTGCTGCCATAAAATATATTCCTCCCTTTACCATGCAAAGGTCAGCTGTCTGCCCGACACCTGTACCTGTACATCTTCATCCATCATCAGTTCTCTGAGCCTTGCCCAACTCTCTTTTGGCGGAATTTCACGAAAATGGTCCTTCCGCACATTTCTGCCATTCTCCTTTACGGTTACATCTCCATTTTCATTGATAGACAGCTTAGAGTACCCTCTGCTGTTCATATTGGTGATAAGCTCTGTTAAAAGCTGCTGTCCTTTCTGTGTAAACCATTGTTCTATATCCTGCTTCTTATTCTCCATAAGATTTTTTGTCTCTTGGATACTTTCAAAATTCACAAGGGAAAACAGGTTCATATGAATTTCCCCCATTTCACTCAGCATAATGCTGATATGGCAATACTCACCTGCTTGCTGAATCGGGATATAAGCCGCCTTTTTTCTTTCCGCAATACACATAATTTCCTTTTCTCCCAGTGCAACAGTTGCCTCCGGGAATTTCACCCGTAGCTTCTCCTGTATGCGCATCTGCAGCTGTTGTGCAAAGAGATTTTTATAATCCGGTTCAAGATCTACAATCTGCATTGTTCTCTCCCTTTCCCGTTCCGTTCTTCTTGTCTGCTTTTCTTTCCAAAGCTCCCAAAGGAAAACCATACAAATGCCGATTATCAGCAGCCATGCATGCGCCCGAAACCGTTCCGGTACAAAAACAGCGCATCCAATGTCTATCGCTGCCAATGTACCTGCCATTGACAGAACTGTTTCCCTTGTTTTTCCATTCTTTCGCATTTTTTTCATCCTTTCCTTGTCTGCAATAAAAAAAGAGGGATAAATCTATGTCTCTCACACTGGATTCATCCCTCTTTTATACACTTCTGCTTCTTATAACGGAAGTTCGTCATCATCTGTGCAGTAATGCTCCTGATACGTTGCCTTTGGTTGAGATTTCTTTCCCTCAGCTTCATCCTCATTATTTTTACTGCCACCTACAAACTCCCAATCCTGTAAAATCACCTTGTTTACCGTCCCTTTACTGCCATCCTTCCGCTCAAATGTAACAACGTCAAAATCACCGGAAATCAAAAGCTGACTGCCTTTCTTGACCTTTGCTGCTATAAGCCGTTCAGCAATTGCACGAAAGGCCCATACCTGTAAATATACTGTGTGCCTGCTTGTGCCGTAACCCTTTGTTACTGCGAGATCAAAAGAAAGATACGTTGCGCCATTGGCACTCTCCTTTCCCTCAATATCCGCTGTAACACCGCCTACCGTTGTCATGTGAATCATCATACCGCATACTCCTTTCCGCCCGATTCGGGCATTAAAAAATAAATTTGAATAAAACAAAAAAGCGTCTTTGCTTCACGCCATTTAGACGTAAAAACAAAAACGCTTTTTTATCCTTAAACAACATACCAAAATCAATGCTTGGTAAAAATCAATCTTATGGACTAAGAGTAGCATAATTCCATTAGATTGTCAATTCAACCTTTTTTGTAGGCTATTAGAAATTTGGGGTGGGGATTTTTTTAAGAGCGCTAATCCAGAAAGACAGCGAAAATGTGGGGTAACACCAAAAATCTTTTCCCTTTGGTTTTCTAATAAGATGTGCTTGAATCATTTCCCGAAATTTCATACACTATTAATATCAGATGCGGGAGGTGATTCTATGAAAAAAAGTGCTTGGTTTTCATTTAAAAATAAAGACAGTCCTGATTATGTCAGTTCGTATGGAGATACTTATACCGACCGCCAGTTAGCTATATTAAATAACGAAATCCCTTTATATGAAATCCGTCCAAATGAGTTATCCATCTTATACAAAAAAGCAAAGCAAAAAAATGACGTAGATTCATACGAGATTGCTATACAAATGTATGCTGAAAAAACAAAGCCTCAGGAATATATTCCTCAATACACAATCGAGGAAGCAAAGGCTATTTTGCAAGAATTAACCCCATGGATAATCAACTGGAAAAAATAAAAATACCGACCTCAACATATTAAATATTTTAACTTTGAGGTCGGCACAGTTCTCTACTTTTTTAAGGATTTCTATAGCGTTCAATATAAGATAGTACTTCTTCATCTGTAATATTGGGTTTATAGGGAATCATAATTGATTCTTTATCCGACAAAGAAATTTTATAGTACTTTCTTCCGCGGTAGAAAACAGTTTTTAAGTTCATTCTTTTTTGGGGTTGTGCAAAATTATCTCTTATTTTTAATGCAAGAATAGTTTCTGCTCTTTTTTCCTCCATAGCACCTTGTTTCTCCGAATAATGTTTACAATGTGCCGAGCCTGCACATTGTAGTGCATAACACCGATTATACCGACATGTACATTTTCCATCTTTAAAGTATACACAACGTGCTTTATGTCTTCTAGGGTCATTATCTTCCTTTTTCGTATATCCCACATGCCATGGCGTATCGGGCAATCCATTATTTTCCATATAATCCCCCCTCAGAAACTTATTCTGTTATTTCTGTATTTTCTGTTTCGATATTCTCTTTTATATATCTAAAAACAGATAATGGCTTGTGTTTCTCACCGAATGTTTCTGCTTCAATCGATAGAACAATTTCGTAGTCATTAGAATTAAACATAGTAAACGTTGTTCCTACTTCGCCGCCGTTCCAAAAATCATTCTGCTTAAATTGCTTATGCTCCTTTATTGTATATTGTATTCTAGGTGATGCAATATGCCAAAAAAAGATTTCGCTCTTAGTCGCTCAAAACTATAACCATTTCATTGTCGATTGATTTTTTCAATAAATTGATTCAAGCCATCTGTAGTATCCATTGTAACAATCTGAATATTTTTGTCGTAATCTACCATTTTTTCAATGCTGTCAATAATGTCAGTTTTTTTATGCGGTCTCATTTCTAAAAGCGTTCCGCTTTCAATATCAACGAAAACAACTCTCATCATGTGAACAATATGTTTTTCATCAATACCTAATACTCGCGAGGCTATAATTGGCCCACATTTCTTCTCTAGTTCTGTTGCATACTCATCAAAAATGTTTGCAATAGTAGTATCAGAATAACCGTACTTACATGCAAGTTCAGAAAACGACTGTACAAAAGCATCTCGGCATATTTGTTCATATAATCGTTGGGTCATTTTCCTCTCTTTCCAAGACCTTATTGCTAAACAAACATGGGTTTTTAAATTATATTTACTTATCTAACAACGGTGTAGTGTTCAAGAGCGTCTCCTTGTCCGAGAAAAATTTAATTGCACTTTGAATGATACTGTGTTCAGATGTAAAGGTTGTTTCACATTCTAATTCTCCGTCAATATCAACAATATCCGTGATAAAATCTAAAGAAAGGTCTTCTTCCTGTGTCCATGCACCAAGCTGAGTCATCTTACGTTTTACCATATGAAGCCAAACATCTTCCTCGTCCTGACACATCTTAATAGATATAAAGAATGGATTTAATCCATCACCATATTTTTCTTTCAACCAGTCAATTACTTCAATAGAATTTACTTTTCTGTCTTTCATATGTAATACTCCTTTTTATTTTTCAGCATCTTCAAGCTTATCAAAATAATCCTTTAAAATCCGTTCAATAGCTGTAGTCATCGTCTGGCCTCTTTCCACCGCTAAATCACGCAACTTTTCATAGAGTTCCCGTTCGATATAATAATTGATGTATTTCCCGTCTTTCTTCGGTCTTGGCATACCTCCATCCTCCTTATACAAACATCTGCTGTAACAGACCTTTTTTCAGTTCTTCCCACGCAGCCAATGTTGCTTTCTGCTTCTCGATGACTTCATCCAATGATGAAAGACAGTCTACGATTTTTTGTTGCTCTGCAAGACAAGGACGAACAGCAGAGAATAATTCTAATGCTCTCATACCAAGATTAGGTTGATTCCCTAAACTTAATTTTGTCCAAACTTGATTTTGAATCATATCTGATTGTAATTGATAATATAAAAAGAATGCTTCTGTCTTACTTGATGTACGCATTGCAGCCAATGGAGACCAAATATTAAAATCATCAGTTATTGTAACAATTGCAACTTTCCCTGTTGTTGCACCAGATTTTACCATATAAACATCATATAACCGCGGTTTATATTTTTTTGCACAAACATTATCATACTCTTTGCTTATAAAACCACGCCTTTTTGTTAAATTAACCCGACCATTATCAATTGCTTCTACTGACACAAACGAAACACCGTTTTCTTCTAAAACAGGTGTCTCATGTGGACCATCTGTAATTGGCTGTACTAATAAATCTAATACTGTTACATTTTCCCACTCAGGAAATTCACTTCCATCATCTGCTTTGAACCTTACTTCCTGACTGAACAGCTTCTGCATCACACCTTTTTTACGTTCTTCCCACGCTCCGATAGTTGCTTTTTGTTTCTCAATTACTGTATCAATCGTTGATAAGAAGTCGGCAATTTTCTGCTGTTCTTCCAACAACCTTGGTACATATACAGGAATATCTTGCATCAAAGAATCTGTCATACCAACTCTATCATGTCTCGCACCATTCTGTGCACCATTTTCATAAATAAAACGATACCATGCACCACTTTGAAAATACCAAAGAAGATACTCAGCGTTTGCAATACCTTTAGGACGCAAACATGTATATAATGGTGATACAATACCCTCTTCTTTAAGTTGATAACAGTTAAATGGTCCATATGGTGCTTGTTTTGATTTTCTTGGATTATAAACAAAATCACCTGTTTTAATTGTTGTATAATTTTCTGTTTTCCCATCTATTGCAATATCTTTATCAAAAAAATCACGTTGGTTAATTAAACCAAATTCAGCGGAATTTGTTATTACATTTTGAATCTTACCATCTTTGTTTTTCTCTTTAATCTTAGAAAAAAGATTTGCAACTTTTTTTTCTTCCCAATCTGGGAACTCACTTCCGTCATCCGCTTTGAATCTCAATTTAGGTTCATTCATATTCATTCACCTGCCTTTACAGTCCAAGCTGTCTCATAAAACTTTCAGCCTTATCAATAGCAGCTTTTGTTTCAGAATCAAGTGTCTTAATCTGAGCTTTTACAGTATCCAAATCTACAGGTTCTTCTTCCTCGAATGTATCAACATATCTCGGAATATTCAGATTATAGCCGTTCTCGATAATCTCACTCATATCTGCTACATGAGCAAATTTATCTACATCTACACGCTTTGCATACGCATCTACAATCTTATCAATATGCTCCTGTTCCAAGACATTCTGATTCTTTCCAGCCTTGAACTCTTTCGATGCATCAATGAACAGAATATTTCCTGAATTGCCGTTTCTCTTGCTTTTCAGCACCAGTACACACACCGGGATGCCTGTTCCATGAAACAGATTTGCAGGCAAGCCGATAACAGCATCCAGACGGTTCAAATCTTTAATAATGTATTTTCTGATTGCTTCTTCTGCACCACCACGGAACAATACACCGTGTGGCAGCAATACAGCTACACGACCATCAGAATCATCCATGTGATAAATCATATGCTCTACAAAGGCAAGGTCAGCCTGTCCCTTCGGTGCCAGTTTTCCAGCTCCGCTATATCGTGGGTCATCCTCAAATTTCTTATCAGCAGACCATTTCAAGCTATACGGTGGATTGCAGACCTGTACAGTCAGCTTCAAATCGTCACCATATTTATCATCTTTCAGCGTATCTCCTTTGTAGATGTCAAAATTCTGCCAATCTACACCATGCATAATCATGTTCATTCTTGACAGGTTGTATGTTGTGGCGTTCAGCTCCTGTCCATAGAAATGACCAACTTTATGTGTGGTCAGATGCTTCTGAACTTCTAACAGCATGGATGCAGAACCGCAGGTACAGTCACCGACGGTCTTTGCTTCGTCCAGTCCAAGGGATGCGAGTGTAGCACAAAGTCTACTCGGTCCGGCAGGGGTGAAGAACTCTCCACCTTTCTTCCCAGCATCTGAAGCAAACAGACCAATCAGAATCATATATGCTGTACCCAGTACATCAAACTGAGAATCTTGTAAATCAAAATCAATGTCTGAGACCTTGACCATGACACGACCAATCATATCGGTACGGTCTGCTACTGTCTCTCCAAGACGTGCATCCTGTAAACGCATATCATTGAACAATCCATCAAATGCTTTGTTGGATTCATGACCCATTGTAGAACCTACAAGGTCATTGATTGCTTTTTCAAAATCTTCCACGCTGAACTTGTCAGCATCATTCTCAAATTTTGTAATCTTACGAATCAGGTTACGGAACAGGTTTTCCGGCTTGATGACATATCCCAGTTTGGATAAAGACCAGTCTTCTACAACAGGTCTGTAATCATCATCCGCAAATGCTTCTTCGTATGTCACACCGTCATTTTCAAGGATTTCTGCCATATACATTTCTGTACGTTCTGACAGATAACGATAGAAAATTACTCCAAGAATATAATTCTTGAACTCACTGGCATCCATCTGTCCTCGTAATTCATTGGCAATCGCCCAGAGCTTTTGAGAAAGCTCATTTGCCTGTGCCTGATATGTATTTGTATCTGCCATAATTATTCTCCCTCTGCTTTGTATTTGTTATAGGTCTCTGTTACAAATGTCTTCACTGATTTTGTCAGCTTCGTCATTTTCAGAAGACCCAGCTTGTATGATGTCAATCTCTTACGAATATCATCATCTGAAATCGTACCGTGGAACACATATTCCGTAAACAGTTCTGATACAATCATGTAATCAATCTTGTTATCAAACGCAAATTCTTCCATGTCAGCCTTCATTTGTTCTTTCTCGAACTGCGTAAATGCTTCCATTACGTCTGCATCCTCTGGCAAATCATAGAATCTGGTCAAAATGAACTGTCTCATGACCTCTTTTTTAAGTCTTAACGATTCATTGTCAGAACGCTCAATCTCACGCAGAATCAAATCAACATCCTGCTGCTTTTCTTCCTCTGTCTTGTCGTGAGTATTCGCATTTTTCAGCAGATTCAGGATATACACAACATTGATACGGTCAGTACGGACAAGCTCAATATCAAAATCCACATCTACTGGTACAGGTACTTTCGGATTTGGATTGTGTGTCTGGTCTTTGTAATACAGATACCAGCTCTTGAATCCTTCGTATTCATTCTCATTCATCACAACAGCAAGGTCATCCCAGTCAAACTTAGAAAATGTCTTCAAAGTGGCAAGGGTCTTTGCCATTGAACGGAACGCAATGATAAACATACGGATTTCATCTTCTGACTTGAGCTGACCAGCTGCATCCACATCCGCTGTAATCTTTCTCAGTACAGGTTCCTGATTTACCCACTGATTCAGATAATACTCATAATTTTCAAGCAGATATTCATTCGGGTCTCCGTCCCCGGAGAATAATGTCAGTGCATCATCCTGCCACTGCTTGATATTTCTGTATGATACAATCTGTCCAAACTGCTTTGTCACCTTATCTACACGGTTTGTACGGCTATATGCCTGTACAAGTGAGTGCCAGATAAGATTCTTGTCCAGATACAGCGTATTGAGCGGCTTTGCATCGAATCCGGTCAGGAACATATTGACTACCAAGAGAATATCAACCTGCGGTAAATCCTTCTGTTTCAATCTCTTTGCAATATCTTTTCTGTATGCATCAAATGTATCAAGCGTAAACGCTGTGCCATACAGGTCATTGTAATCCTGCATACAGCGGTCAAGAAGTTCCTGTGAATGTTCGTCTGCACCATCATCCATATCTTCATTTGCCTGATAGGAAAAGATTGCAGCCACTTTCAGCTTCTTATCATCTGGTACCGCATCGTTCAGCTTCCTGAACTCGTCATAATACTTTCCAAGGGTCTGAATCTTATCCACTGCGAACAGTGCTGTATAAATATCCTTGCCCTGTGGATGTACATGCTGCTCATGATGCTCAAAGATATGCTTTGCAATGCCAGCAATACGCTCATCATCATGGTACAGAGGTTCCATGTCGATTTTATGACGCTTGCAGTATTCCGGGTCATCCAGCTGTTCCGGGTCAATACCCTTTACAGCAAGATTCCTTGCAAAGATGGTACGCTGATACTCTACTGAGAATCTAAGCACGTTACCGTCTGCAATCGCATCCTTAATCATGTATTTATGCAAGCATGAATCCAGCTTATCTCCTGCATGGAAAATATCCGCTGTGGTACGACCATCCGCACCCTTGTTTTTCTCAAAAATCGGTGTTCCAGTGAATCCGATGTAATTTGCTCTTTCAAAATGCTTTTCAATCTGACCATGCATCTTTCCGAACTGGGAACGATGACACTCATCAATGATAAATACAACCTTCTTATCCTTGTATGCATCCATTACAGCTGCATATTTCGGATTCTTGACAGCATTTGCCATCTTCTGAATCGTTGTAACAATCATCTTTTTCTCAGATGATTTCAGCATATTGATAAGTACAGCAGTGCTGTCCGTATTGTCTACACAGTCTTTTTCAAAACTGTTATATTCATCAACGGTCTGGTCATCAAGGTCTTTTCTGTCAATCAGGAATACGACCAAATCTACCATTGATTCATCACGCAAAAGCTGTGCCAGCTTGAATGATGTCAGCGTCTTTCCTGAACCTGTACAGGCAAATACATAACCATCCTGATTTACCTCTAGTACACGCTTCTTTGCAGCCTTTACAGCGTAAATCTGATATGGTCTCATAACCATCAATACAGGCTCCGTGGTCTTAATGACCATGTATTTATCCATCATCTCTGTAATAGTAGATTTGCGGAAAAATTCACCTGTGAATGTGTTCAGGTCATTGATACGTGTATTCTTTTCATCTGTCCAGAAGAACACAAGAGATTTCAGGATTGGATTATACTGACCATCCATCATCTCATTTTCATTACAAAAATACTTCGTCTGTGCAGAATTGCTGACTACAAACAGCTGCAAATATCTGAAAATACCTTTGAAAGAAAACTTTCTGTATCTGTTAATCTGGTTGATTGCTTCGTTGATTTCCACGCCGGGGCGTTTCAATTCAATCTGTACAAGCGGTAAACCATTGATGAGGACAGTCACATCATAACGATTCTTATACACCACATCATCTTTATGTGCCTTGTCCATCGTGACCTGGTGTGTTACCTGATAGATATTTCTATCTGTATCACCTGAGAAGAAATCAATATACACTGATTCCCCATTATCCAGCTGTAACACATATTTATCACGAAGAATCTTTGCTGATTCATACACAGAATGATTATCTACATGAATCATAATGCGGTTGAACTCAGCATCTGAAAATGATGCATCATGTCCTTTTTCTGCCAGCTTCTTTGCATTGAACTTTGCAAGCTGTTTATGAAAATTTTGAATTACATCATCATAATTTTTTAATTCAATGTATTCATACCCGATACTCTCTAATCTATCTATAAAAAGCTTTTCAACTTCATATTCCGATTTTGGCATTATAAAGGCCCCTTTCCATCCTATCTCTCTCCTAAAAATTTTTGAATATGACTCATATCTACCGAGTATGCCGGAGCATGCTTTTCTTGGTCATATTCGATGGTTATATCAAAATGTTGTTCATACTTATTTGAGTATATATCCTCATAATAAAAAGAAAGTACGTATTCTCCTAAATTTACACTGCCTTCTGAACAGTTCTCCGAAAATATATGGAACATCATGGGTGTATTAGTTTTTAACGACAGGGGTTTTAAATATTTTCTATCAGGTTCAGTAGTTCCTTTGCGATTGACTCCGTATCGCATTCGTATAGCTGCACCGTTTCCAATATTTTCAATTTCAAATGGTATGCAGACTTCATCCACAACCTGCGCACATATTCTCCCTTTACAAGAAACCATTCTGAATCCTCCATCATTAAGTAACTTTTGTTGAGACTTCGTTAATCCCGTTCTATACTCAATTTCCCCGTTTTCCAGAATACAGTAGTAATCCATAAGTTTATATTCTCGATACCCTTCAGTCTGCTCTGCAACACTCCTTGTATTGTTTGACGAGAAAAGGGTTCTGTACGAACTCGTTCTTAGTACGTCTATTACAATAAATGGCATTGACCGATTTCTGACATCATCCTTATAACTTTTTTGACTATATTGTATAGTAATGAATATCCCATAAATAGCTATCACAGCAGCGATTATTGCTCCATAATAAGATAATGCAGCAGAGGCATCCCACTCCGCTTTAAAGAATTCCATCGATAGATGTAATTTGAATAAAATATTAATTACTATTGGTCCAAGAAATATAAATCCAATCACGCTTAGAATGATTTTATAGTTTTCCCTTAACTGATTTTTCAAATATTTTCAAACCCCTTTCTGTTATGTATAAATTAAAAATAGTTAAAATCATTTATTTTAGTATATATCAAAACAATTGTTTTTTCAACTTAATTCAACCGATAATATATTTTCTGTAAAATCTAATTGTTATAATTGTCAAGAGTGTTAAGAATATTTAACCCACCTCAAACTTGGAAGAATTAACATAACAAAAGGGTGGGTTATTTTTTTAAAACCCACCCCAAACTTGGAAGAAAAACGAATTATATAAACAACATTTTTTTAGTCAACCCACTCTAAATTTCTAATAGCCTTTTTTGTGCAAAGGAATGCAGCCCCAGAGCAATTTGCCCCGGAGCTACCGGATGAAAAATCTTTTTTGAAAAAGCAAACTTGAAAATATTATTTTCAAAGTCTAAAGGATAGCAAGCCCTTTTCGCCCCTAAAACAATTTACATTAAATATAATTTTCTCACTTTTTGGGATACTTCATTTTGCTTTCTTTTTCCCAAGCATAGTTATCTTGCAATCGCAACTGTCTTTGTGGAAGGAACCCAAATCACATTTGCGCCCAATTCCTCGGAAATATAGCGAATGGGAACCATCGTGCGTCCGTTGCTGATGATGGGTGCTGCGCCAAAGCCTTCCAATTCCTGATTGATTCTCATGGTCAAGACCTTGCCGTCAATCACGATGGTAACTGCCTTTGTATCCTGCGCCCAGCTTACATTTGCACCGAATGCCTCTGCAATAAATCTCAGCGGAACCATCGTTCTGTTCTGCGAAATCAAGGGTGCCGCATCCAAAATCTTGTTTTCATTATTCAGCACAACACCATTATTGCCAATCTGCATGCTAATTGTTGTTAGGCTCTCCTTTTCCACAACGAAATAGCTGCCTTCCTCTACCACATAACCAACAACCGCATTCGCCTTTGCATCATAGCTGCCGCCAACAATTTCCAGCTTGCCTGTTTCGGCGTTCAATCTTGCCAAGGTCAGTTGATTTACATTCTTCACATCCTTGGTATCCGCAGGAATTTTCAAAACTGCAGGTTCTGCAAAATCCTTACCGGAAACATTTGTACCCTCTGTTACCAGTGTTACCTTATCATCCGCCTTCGCTGCATTTGCCGCCGCCGCATTTGCTTCTGCTGTGGTTTCTGCTATTTTTACGGTATCATTCTTGCCATCCACGGTAGGAGATACAGCAGGCTTTTCTGCGGGTTTTTCTGCGGGTTTTTCCGCAGGCTTACTGCCGCCACCGCCGCCACCGCCACCGGAATGTCGATTGGAAATGGTCAGTGTTCCATTGGCATAAATAATATCATAATTATCATTTGACAGCGTACCGGTGATGTTGATTGCGATTTTGCCGGCTTTGTTCATATCCGGTGTCTGCGCATAGGTCAATGTTACATCGCCGTTCAGGCTATCTGTACCGACCAAACCTTCTATCTTGTAATCCTTACCTGCTTCCGGATTGCTCAGATCCGGCACATCGCTGCCGATGTAGGCGTTCTTGTCCAGTGCCGTAACGGTAACCGCTTTTTTCGCCACCTTCACTGTAAGGTTTTTCTGTACTGTGTTGTAGTTGCCGCTGTTGTCCTCGGTGTAAGTAGCGGCAAAGGTTTTCTCTCCCACATTGCCAACAGAGCTATCGGGAGTATCCCAAGCCCATCCGTTCGGCAGAGGTACATCCTTCAGTGTGCTGCCATAAACGGCGTTCAATTTGGTCGGCGTGGTCGGGTTAGGCGTTGCCTTGTTTATAGTAAAGGTTCCGCTTGCTGTGCCGGTATAGTCGCCTTGGCCGGTAACAGTCACTGTGGCCTGTCCGGCGTTCGTATTATCACTGGCAGAAATTGTGTACTGGTCCTTAGGAATCGTTTTACCGTCTAACTGAACCGTTACCGCATCAGCGGCTGGAATTTGAGCCTGACCGGTATATGTATAGCTGCCGGATACCGTCACATTGGCACCGGTCAAGCTTTTTGCATTGACAGTCAGAGAAATTTCCTTCTCCGTTGTGGTAATCGTTTCATAGTTGTTTTTTGTATCTGCGCTGGGAGTAAACACCACTTTGTACGAGGAAGTTCCCACTGTGGGAATCGTATCCTTTACATCATCCGACCAAGTGAATGTACCGTATTGGGTACTGCCTCCGCTCAAGAGGCTATCCGACACCTTTTCCCCGCAGGTAATTGCACTTGCCGTTGGCCAACTGATTTCAGGGGCTTTTGCCTTGCTGATGGCAAAGGTTTTTTTTGCTTCACCGGTATAGTTGCCTTGGCCGGTAACGGTCACGGTTGCTGTGCCCGCATTGGTGTGATTCGTATAGGCAAGCGTATAATCGCGATCCTTCATGAGCTGTGTTCCATTTTTTAATGTTACGCTTACAGCAGGGGTAAAAGGAGAGCCTGTATAGGTAAACGATTTGCCCTCTACCACAACATTTGCATTTGTAATCCAGGCCCAAGTAATTGTTACATCCACCGTTCCTGCCTGCGCTGCCATATTTTGCGATCCTACAAATTTTGCGGTAAGCGTGTGCTTTCCTCTCTCGAGATTCGCTTTTGCGGTGTCGATGGTAAAGGTTAGCTCGCTGCCGGAGGTTACATCTTTCGCCTCAGTAAGCTGTCTGTCTCCTTCGTAAATTGCCATCTGACCTGCCTGAGGTGTGCTAAGTGCTCGCACCTTTCTAATAGGAGCCTTGCCGGTTGCCTTAGGTGTCACATTGACGTAGATAGTATCGCCGTAGTTATAGACTTTGTTTGAACGAGTCACTGTCACTCCGCCGCTAAACTCAGTCCCGGACTGCGCAATGGTGTACTGCACTTTTGCCCTCTTTCCCTCCACGGTAACAGCGGCGGTATAGGTACCCGCATCGGTGGGCGTTCCGGTAATAACAGTGCCGCCCTTGGTATAGGTAATGTCCGATACAGTCACACCGGAGATAAGGGTGTTTTCCAGAACTGCGGCCTTTCCTTGTCCGTCATAAATCAAATTGTCCGCAGGAGCCTTGATAGTCACACTGCCACCGTTGCCTTCGGGCAGTCCGCAGTTTTCTGCCGTACAATGTTCCGTAATAGTTGCACCGTCCACGATGTACTCCCAGCTATGCCGGTGTGTCTGAAGCTGCACGATTTTGCCGTCATCCGATAGGGCGATACCATAGTCGGGAATGTCAGAGGTGAAGTTTCCTTTCTGAATCCAGCCTCCATCTGTTGCCTTGGCGATGGTGATCGGTTTTCCATCTGTAGGATTATGAAAGGATCTCACACCGATGCGAGTCCCTTCATGCAGTTTACCGGTCACCTGAATGGTTTTCCCATCAAACAAAACCACGTTTTTTCCGCCATTTCCTGTGTTGTCGGTAATTGTTACCTTGTCTTTGCCGGTGACCCGGAAGGCTTTGTCCTTGAAGTACACGCCGCCGCCATAAGGAGCGGTGTTGCCGGTAATTTTGCCGCCGTGCAGAATCATCTCTGCGGTGTTGGGGCTTTTGATTGCACCGCAGTACACACCGCCGCCATAAGTAGCGGTGTTGCCGGTAATCTCGCCGCCGTACATTTCAAATTTACTGAACTCTCTCAGAAATACGCCTCCGCCTGACGGTTTTTCTTCGGTAACTGAACCTGAATTGGTTGCATAGTTATTTGTGATTTTTCCGCCGTACATGATAAACGTTGAGTGATTGTTATTACCGCCCCAGCAAAACACGCCGGCACCGTGGGCAGTCTGATTTTCGGTAATCGTCCCTCCGTACAGACGGAATGTTACACCCCCTCCGCTGAAGGATACACCGTGCTGAAAGCCGGTAATCGTGCCGCCGTACATGTCAAAGGTGCTTCCTGCTAAGAGGTCAATGCCCCATTTCTTGTGTACTTCACTGCCCTCTCGGCAAAGCTTGCCGGTTGTCTTGCAGTCGGTCAGCGTCAGGCTTTTGCCTTCAGGAATCCCTACGACACCATTGCCGGAGAAGGTCATCTTATGTCCATTCAAACAAAGCACCACATCCGACGGGCTCCAACTGCTATTCAGCATGACATCTTGTGTCAGGTAGTAGCCGCCCACACCATCAGGCATAGAGGTCGGCATCTGAGGCTTTGCAGGATTTTCCGCATAGGGATTCCACGGCTGAAAATTCAACTCCTTTTCTTCCGCATGATCGCCAATAGCGGTGTGTATACCACCACAGACACAGTGCGCTGTATGCCCCTGTGCGCGAAGCCACACCACACCGTTCTCCTGATACAGCTCGTTTGCGAGCGCATCATCCGGGAAGATGTTGTTGAAATATTTTCCGCCGTTTGTGTCAGTAACAGGGATGGATGCCTCGGAGGGATCCAAATTCTCTACAGAAATGCCAAAGCGTGCATCGGCATCCAGCTTCCCAAAGGAGAGCGTTTTCCTTGTGTGAAGCAGAATATTTTTCGTCTTATTCTCCTCGCCGCCCTGATTCTCAATTACCTTTGCTCCGCCGCTGAGGGCAAGCGTGCCATTCTGATAGTCCACGCCTATGGTGTTTTGGGTAATAGAACCGCCTTTCAGCGTACATTTCCCGCTATTGAGCAGTACGCCGATGTTATTGCCGCTGATTACGCCGCTGTGCAGGTTGAACGTGCCACCTGTCACCGCAATGCCGGAGGAACCACCGCTGACGTTGCCTTTCTTGCAGTCCATCAGAGTGAAGGTGCTGTCGGTGCCTACGGTAATTGCAGGAGCACCGTTAGGTGCTGTGATGCTCTTTCCGTTCAGACAAAGCATAATATCCCGATTCGGAGCTTCCCATGCTGTGCTTAGGGTAACATTTTCGCTCAGACAGTAGTATTTTGTGTCTGATATGTCTCCTGTGATTTCATCCAAAGAGTTAACCTCCTTGAATTCTGTCTGCGTGCTGTCATCCAGTCTGTGTATATGAGGGGTTACAATGGAATACGTCCCATCATTATTTTTCTTGACCCTCCCGTAGCTTTTATTCAGAGAAATGTCCGCAGAGCCGATTTTTCTTTGCCGCCAGATGTCATTCTTCCCATTTTGATTTAACAGCCAGGTCACTTCGCCGGTGCCCATCTCCTTCTGCGTCTTGGATATTACTGTGGAGTTGTTTCCGTCCTTGTATAGTTCGCCGTCGTATATTTCATCGCTGACTCTTGGTTTGGAGTGGTAATAGTAACAGTTTGTGATTGTACCGTTGGGCTTGTTTTGTGCAATGGCGTAGTCTTTCGCTGTATAGGAATCGCCTGTGCCCCCATCCGTTCGGAGTTCACCATCAAACAGGCAGTTTTTGATTGCGCCTGAATTTTCATAGGCAATGCCCGCAGCAGAGGCTTCATCCGGAATACGACCCGGAAATTTTGGAGCTCCCGTTCCCGTCCCCACCGCACTCAGGCAGTTTTCGATTATGCCACTATTTTGGTAGGCGATGACACCGATCTCCCCCGCAACATAGAGCGTATAATTGACCATAACACTGCAGCGTTGGATAGTGCCTTCGTTATACGCCGCAATCAGTCCACATTTGGTAATATTGAAATTGTTGGGGTTCGTCGCAGAACCGATGCTTTCAACCTTCACAACCACATCCTGTATTGTACCGCCTGTTCCAATCCGGCCGAAAAGACCCTTTTCAGAAATTGGGTCTTGCTTAGTGTGGTTCCCCAGCCAAAAATTCCTTATGGTATAGGCGTTTCCGTCAAAGGTGCCGTTGTAGGGCTTGTCCTTGGTTCCAATGGGCTCCCAGATGACGTTCTTCAGGTCAATGTCATGCAGCAGTCTGGCGTGAATATCGGTTGTTCCGTTGTTTACCGTATCCCGAAACCATGCCAACTCCTCTGCGTCGGTAATTCGGTAGGGGGATTCTTTTGTGCCTTTTCCTGCCGGCATTTTGCTTGTTGTTTCTGCCGCAACAGCCTGCAGAGCTGCAATTTCTTCAGCATTTTCTCTGTGGCTATCCTCTACGTTCGGCAGTGCATTGATTTGCTCCTGTACTGAGCAGGCCTCACATTCATAGGTGCAGGGCGTTCCCTCGGTAGCAGGGGAATAGCCGCAGTCCGCATTATGCTCATGTCGGCAGTCTAATTTTTCTGTGATACAGCCGCTTTCCTCACTACATTCATGGGTACAGGTACGCGGCTCTCTTTCCGCCGTATTCTCTGATGCACTGTCCTCCGCAACAGGATAACAGCTCTCCCCATGCTCATGCACACACTGCTTCATCGGTGCATAGCAATCCTCTGTATGCGCATGCCCGCAGGGTGTTTCCTTCTCTCCTTCCGTATACCCACAATCCTCTGTATGCTGCGTGTGATGTATACATAAGCCTACATCAGCAGGGGATTCAACCTCTGCCGCCGCTATCTGCATTTGCGGCATGGTCAAAATCATTACCGCTGTCAATAAAAATGCGGTCAATCTCTTTCGATTTCCCATTTATACTCTCTCCCTTCTTTTTCCTCATTTTCTGTCGGATATACTCAATACCTCCTCTTTTTTCCTGTATTTGATTCTGCGCCCTGTTCGGTGCATTTTTTCAATAACACCGTCATAAGCATTCTCTCCGATACAAAATCTGTCCAAAGGCTTTCCGCAGGCTATGAATATCCACAGGCTTTTTCCCAAACCAGTCCGCATTGTACCGATAGGCACGCAAGGCAAAATCCAAATCTGAAAACCAAAAAATATGCGCATGCGGTCTTTTCTCCCACAGCAGCTCCATAATCTCCAGACTAAAGGTGCCATCCTGCGCCACCACAAATAAATCAACCTCAGGCCCATCCCGCACCAAGCTGCAAAAATCCTCCTGTCTCACATAGGGGGTAATCTCCACAAAACGCAGATATTCTCTGGCACATTGGTCAAGCTGTCCTAACAAAATTTCCAGTTCTCCAAGGTTTTCATTGTAAAGTGCAATCTTCAACACGCCTCCTCCCTTCCACAGCAGATTAAAAAGGCATAAAAAAAATCGATTCTTTTACAGAACCGACTAAATTTAGGATACCATTTTTCACCACTCTGTCAATAGGTCTTGCATGAGATGTCAAAAATCTGCACGAAATGTAGGTCAAACCGAAAAAAAATATGATACAATAGTTCGTGAAAAGCAAAATTCTTAAGTTAGGAGGCGAAAATTATGCGGATTGCCATTGTAGATGACCTTTCCACCGATGCCGAAGCTTTGCGGAAGCTCCTCTGTCGCTGGGCATCGGAACAGGGGATTCCTCTGGTTCCTTCCCCTGTTATATTGGAAAGTGGCGAGGCTCTGCTTGCCCATTTCGCTCCGAATGCCTTTGATATAATCTTTCTGGATATTTATATGGCCGGCATAACCGGTATGGAGGTTGCCCGAAAAATTCGGGAGCTGGATACGCATTGTCAGCTAATCTTTACAACCACCACCGGAGAGTTCGCTGTGGACAGCTATGAAGTTGGGGCGGCATATTATCTGGTAAAGCCCTTTTCCTATGAAAATCTAACACAGGCACTTTCACGCTGCAGTGCGGAGCTTTTGGAGCAAAGCCAGTGCGTAATCATTCCGGGTGCTGCAGAACAGCCACCACTTCTGCTCCATCAAATTACCTATACCGAATACCAAAGTCGCAATGTAGAGGTTCATCTGCTTGGTGGAAAAACACGCCTCATCTCCATGCGGCAGGCTGATTTTGCGGCTCTGCTGTTGGCATATCCTTATTTCTGCGACTGTATGCGTGGCGTTCTGGTCAATCTGGAGCAGGTGGAAAGCTTAACGGCAAGTCATTTTCTTCTGTCAGATGGGACATCTGTTCCTGTCAGCCGATTAAAATATAAGGAGGTGCGGGAAAAATATCTTTCCTTTGCCTATGCCCGCATGAGAGGAGGCTTCACAAATGGAACTCTATGATATGCTCCACCCGATGCTGGAGCTTTCCATCTCTATCCCCGCTATCATTCTGTGCTTTCTACCGATGAAAAACCATCTGAACGGCAAGGGAAAGCTCCTCTTGCTGTGGGGCATTCCCACTTTGATTTTGTGGTGTGTAGGGGTGGGCTGGCTCTGCTGGCGGCTTCGTTATAGCACAAAGCTCTGTATGCTTTTGACGCAGGCATTGCTTCTGCTGTTCTATTGCAAAGCAGTTCCGCTATCTCGGTGGAAAACCGTCAACGTATTTCTGGCAGTTTGCGGTGTATTTTCCAGCATGTATAATCTGGCAATTCTGATAGATGCCACTCTGTTTCGGCGGAGTGGTGCAGTTGCGCTTTCCCTAAACAGTACCATTCTTTATGTCCTGCTGTGCTGGCTGTTGCTGGGGATTTTATGCTACCCTGCCACACACGCCGCCCGTTGGCTGTTGGATGAGGTGGAAACGCCGGAAACCTGGTATATATTCTGGATATTGCCGTTGGTGTTCTGGTGTCTGAATACCACCCTTCGCCCCAGGAAATATTCCACGCTTTATACCAACCGTGTGATGCACTTCTATCCGATTTTAATTCTTGCACTTCTGGGGCTGATGCTGCTTTATTATGCCCTGTTTTACTGGATGGCAAGGGGAATTGCCAAAAATATCCGTCTTTCGCAGGAAAACAAACTGCTGCAAATGCAAACTGCCCAGTATCGCACTCTGCAAAAGAGTATTGCCGACACCCGCCGTGCCAGACATGATTTGCATCAGCATTTCAAGGCATTGCAGGGCTGTGTGGAAAGCGGCGATATCTCCAAAGTGGCGGCCTATGTGAAAGCATACGGAGAAAGTCTGCCACCCGATACAATTCATCCATTTTGCAAAAATTATGCTGTGGATGCCATTCTGCACCACTATGCAGAGCAGGCCCTTCTCCAAAAAACCGATTTGGAGGCTGTGGTTCAAATGGAGGAGCAGACGATTATTCCGGAGCCGGAGTTCTGTTCGCTTTTGGGAAACCTTCTGGAAAATGCCCTTGATGCCTGCGCCGCCTCCAAAACACCACGCTTCATCCGTCTGCACATTCGCCAGCAGGGAAGCCTTTATCTGACGATGGATAACACCAGCGACCAACCGCCGCTCTCCGATGAAAAACGGCTCATTTCCTCCAAGCACGATGGCTTTGGGATTGGGACGGAATCTGTACGAATGACCGCGGAACGCTATAATGGGGATGCTCGTTTTGAATGGAGGGAAGGAGTATTCTATGCCTCGGTTATGCTTTCCTCTGCTGACTGACAGAATCCCCCTTCTGTAAATCAAACGGTTTCTTCTCAGAAAATTTTATAAAAAATCGGAATTTCCTATAAAGGCACAAGAAAACGGTTAATTTATAATCAACCGTTTTCTTACTAAGCTATAATTTTTCTTTTATATCTGTCACAAAACCATTTCTATATTCACTCCAAATCTCTCTCACCCTCTAAAAGCTCCTTGGTCTTTCCGACTAGATATAATGGAATATTGGTAATATTACCGTCCTTTCTATATCCTATTTTTGAAAATTTGACTGCATATTGAGGGTGATTGTCTACAACACATTCATCCAATTACCTTCTTTCAAAATTAAAATTGACTTTCATGCCCTCAATTACAATGTTCCAGAGCATAAAAGTCAATTACACTTATTTCAATATTTTCCTCATCACGTTATCCGTATTCTTCTTTTTTGACTCCTTATACCCTACCGTTTTACCACTGTGATGAAAGAAGAAAATCTGACAAATGGACAATTTTAATACCATTTTCAATTCCCACATCCAAATCATTTAAAGTAACAACATACTTAGGATAGTGGTCTTTAATTTCCATTAGATTTCCCACTTCACGATCAGACTTTTCCGGAAGCTGCACACACACCTGCACATATATCTTCTCATCTCGTCGGATTGCCACAAAATCTATTTCCTTGGTATCGTTCTTTCCGATAAAAACATCATATCCTCGCCGTTTTAATTCAAGAAAAACTATATTTTCTATTACTCCGTCCAGCATTTTGCGATTATACCCCATGAGAGCATATTTAAGAGAAAAGTCAGCCAGATAATACTTCTCCTGTGTTTTCAAAATATTCTTCCCTTGCAGGTCATACCTTGCGCAAGGATAAATGATAAATGCCTGCTCCAACCATCTCAGATAATTATAAATACTCTCTACAGATATTTTTCGGTGTTCACTCTTTAAAAAGTTCGATATGGAGTTTGCGGAAAACGTCTTTCCCATATTTTCAATGATATATTTTACTACACGATCAAATAAATCCTGTTTATTGATACGATGTCGTTTCACAATATCTCTGGAAACAACAGTATAATAAATGCCATTGACAATCTGATATGCCGGCTGTGTTTCATAATCACCGATTGCGATAATTGGAAAGCCGCCAAAACGAATATATTCCTCAAGCAACTCATTTCTTGATAATGTGCTGTTGGCCTTAAAGTCCAAATACTCTTTAAAAGACAGTGTAAAAACTGGGATTAAAACATATCTCCCTGTCAAATAAGTAGAAATCTCGCTGGACATCAGTTTAGAATTAGAGCCGGTTACATATACATCCGCATTTGTACCTTCAAGCAAGCTATTAACTGCTTTCTCCCAACCTTTAATCTCTTGAATCTCATCCAGAAGTATATAACATTTCTCTTTTCCTGCAATTTCTGCAATAAGTTCATCATACATCTGCTTCGCTGTAATATTCTCAGGAATATCCATTTCTGTATATCTCTTCATTATAATACATGATTCCGGTACATTCCGGCTAAGTAATTCTTCTTTTAGCATTTCAAAAATAGTAGATTTTCCACAGCGTCGGATACCTGCAAGAATTTTTACCAGAGGTTGATTTATAAATGGTTTTATTGCTTCGATATAATCCGGTCTAAAAATCATGTTATCATCACCTTTCTTATTTATTATAACAAAAAACTATATAATTTAAAACACTTTTTCTGTTTATACCTTAAAAACTATAAGAATTATGATAGTTTTATTGGTTCTTTCCCCGCACACTTTCTCCACCCTATTTCTTCTTTTATCTCTCTCTTATATTTGTAAAAGGAATTTCTACTAATTCCAAGCAGTTTTATAACCTCCTTATCCTTCAGCATACCGTTAAAGGACGAGGAATACTTATATATTTCCCGTTTTTTCTGCTTTGTACTTTCGTATTCAATTTTTGTGCCAGCAGCTCGTCCTATCTGCTTACCATTCAAACGTGCTGTTTCAATTCCTTCGATGGTTCTTCTCCGCAAATCCTTAACCTCCTTCTCTGCCTGCTCAAAGCATATTTTAATCTGCTCCTTCGCAAGAGCCAGCATATACTTGTTTACACCTTCCAGAATATAATCTACAGTAGTCCCTGTCATTTCAATGCCGGACTCCATTGCCTTCTTGTAGACACTGGTATTGATATGCGGCTCTTTGAGAAATACCAAATCAATTCCCCTATGATATAATTCTTCATAGGCTGTGAATCCTTCTTCCGCATCCCTCGACATACGGCTAACAGAATCAAAAACAATTCTGTCCCCTTCTCGCACGTTCTTAATCAGCTTCAGCCACTTTTCCCTTCCTTCCATCTTCGTTCCCATATTAATGTAACACTTGTATAGCAAAAAATTCTAAAAATCGAATGGGTGAGCATAGGCCCTCCCATTTTTTTATACAAAGGAATACAGCCCCAAGGCAATTTGCCCCGGAGCTGCCGGATGAAAATCTTTTTTGAAAAAACAACCTTGAAAATATTATTTTCAAAGTCTAAAGGAAGCTGCCACAAAAAATTGTGCTTAACAACTAATAAGCTATTGCTCCTTAAAAGCTGCTACGAGGAGTGCCTCTCATGTGTCATAACTATCTTGGTGGTATGTATCTCCGCACCTTTGGCAAAAAACCTGCACTCGATACAGTTCCCGCATTGTTACTACCTGCAAGTCATTCTATAAATATACATTATCGATAGGACTCTGCTCTATTTTTTGTGCCACTTCATTTCCCATAGATTGGAAAACCTAATTGTTACGGTTCTGTCCGTATCGCCTACTTCTTCCTTATTTTCTAGAAGAGAAACCTTTTTAACATATATAGAAAATCGGTTTGTCAGCTTTTCATATTCACAGGTTCTGGATGCAAATGAACAACTATATTCTTCCGCAGGCACAACCCTAGGCAAGCTATCTATAATCCTCCATATATTCTCCTCATCGGGAAGCGCAATAACCGGTGATATAAAACTTCCTTCTTTTTTTGTATCGTCATAACTTCCTATAGCTTCAAAGGATATTCTGACATAACTTTTATCGGCACCATCAATTTCAGATACAACTATCCTGTTGCCATCTTTTTCATAAATGGTTTGCCCTAAAACAGACTCCGGATTGTCAAAATCAAAACGCAATGTGCAATCTTCAGCTTCTCGCTCTGCATATTTAAAAGAATATGCTTCATTGTTTATAAAATACTCTAATTCCCCTAGTTGCGCTTTATATCCCTTTATAGTATTTGAGACTACGAATACAAAACATACGCATAAACAAAATATGCCAAAGCCAATTTTATAGCTCATATATGTTTCTCTCTCATTTCATATGTCAGTTAGGAACGAATCCTTGCGGAGCACTTCCAGTATTCCAGCATAATTCACTCTTTACTGGGGTAAATGTTATTTGTCCGCCAAATACATTGGGTAGTATATAGCTAAGAGAGCCCGAAACTTGAATATTTGTTTTTGTATACGAATGTCCCAACTCGGCACCATAAGAAATTTCTTTTCCTTTAGAAGTTGGCACTACATAAAGCACCACCGTGTAACTGTCCTTATATCCTAAACCACAAATCAATTCATCATGAAAATTAAATGAAACATATCCCTTACTAGAAGAACGATGTGAATTGATTGTAAATGCATCTTCTGTTACAATATTATAATCTTTAAACTTTGCCAAATTCGGATCAAAAAAAGTAATTAAAGCATCTAAACTACCAGGGTGCAACTCTTGACTATCAAAAGTCATTGTTGTATATAACCGGTAATAATTTTCTCCACCACGCTTTGCAGTATAATTGGAAAAATTTACCTCTCTATCATCCAGAGACATTGGAGATATAGGCACATTCTTATCAATACTAAGTTCTACTCCGCACAAGGCAAGTTTTTCTTTTAATTCGGACTTGTTCTCTGTAGTTTCAACCATTTCAGCAATCATTTTGTCAAACTCAGAGGCAGTCATGTTTTGGATTTTATTCGTATATGCTTGAATCAACGCATTATCCATCGCGTTTTTCCCTATATCTGCGATATCCATAACGTCTATCATTTCTAAATCAAGTTGCTCAGCATTCAGATTCTCAGATGCATACACTTCCTGTAATTGTGTACCAGCCAGTAACACCGAAAAGCAGCATAAAATTGATAAGAACTTTTTCTTCATAATCTATCCTTCCTTTCCTAAATGCAGTTTTATCCAGAGGAACTTCTTCTTCCTTTTATAGAATAAAGAAATTATCCCAACATACCATTTTTATAAATAGACAATGTATAGATACTTCCATCCTCTAAAACAAGTGTAACGTCAATCGAATTGCATTCTTCTGAAGTTTCATCCAAATTATCAAAATACGTATCTTTGATTATTCTCCTGATTATTGTTACTGGAAATTTTTTTGCTTCCGCTATCAAACAACTTGATGCTATAACTAAAGTAAAAATAACGCTAAGGAAAAATTTAATTTTTCTTGTAATTTGTTTATTTCCCTTTTATGGACAACATCTGAAAGACTTATATAGGATAAACTTCTCTAAATGTGCTGTACAATCTATATAAATATAGACTATTAAGCATTTTTATACTATAATAAAAATTGTCCTGTTTGAAACAGATTTTGTGTTAGCCGCACGATTCTGCCTTTTCATTCAGGATTTTTTTATCACCTCCATTACCGATTTTTTCTTACCATTCATAGCACCGCCTCCTCTCATTTATGTAATTTATAAACAGCACTCATATTGAATAAGTGCTACTTAACTTAATGTGTGCATTTCGCATCTGTAACAGTTCTGATTACATCACCTTTCCAAATAGTTCCACAAGTACTGCATTTCTGCCCTTCATAGTATGTTGTAACACAAGAACCATTACTTTTTTTCTTATGTTCCTTTAAAGTAATGTCCACAAGTTTATGGGCATGTCTGGGTTCAACCTGCGCCTGCACCTGTTCCGGCACATCAGCCACTTCCCCCTGATAAATAATTTCGTATGTAATATCATCTGTATTGCACAGTTCAAATTCCACCAGACCGTCTTTATTTATATGTGTGTGACTTTCAAATTCTCCTTCCATCTGAATATCATCAGCAGCTACTTCTTCCAATTCGCCCGCTTTTACAAATTCAACATTCTTAGAAAACAGCATATTTACAGGAACATCCAATTCCTTTGCCGATGCATTGCAACAAAACATTGCCACCATCGCAATCGTTGCGACTGTCACCTTTCCCAATCTGCTGTTCATACTGCACTTTTTCATAATCTTTATCATCCTCCACTTATAATTCTTTATCTCCAATCCTACAAAGCCAATGCTGAAAAATGTTCCTTTGCTTCTGGCCTGTTCCAGCTCCAGCACCTTTATAATCAGCTCGCAATATTTTCGTTTTTGCCCCTTCGTATATTTTTTTGTTACATCTTCATCGCAAGCAGCTTCTGTCCATTCTGAAAGATTTTTCATTAAAAGGTAATACAACGGATTGAACCAATTCAGGCAATTTAAGAACAACACCAATAACTTCCGCAATAAATCCCGATGCTTCACATGATAAAACTCATGCTCTAAGATAAAACCAATTTCTTCTTCATCAAAGAAAGCTATCATATAAGCAGGAATCACAATGTATCTTTTCCTTATACCGATTGTACATGGTGTAGATATATTGCAGCACCCAATCAGGCTTATGTTTGATACCTGATTACTGTCTTTAATCTTACAGAATGTTTTATGCCATAAATCATCCTGTACATAGAACATAGACTTTTTTACGGCATACAACAGGCTGGCATATTTCCATACATAATAAACGAAAAAGCCAATAACTCCGATCAACCAAATGGTTCCAAGGTATTCCATGTGTATTTGCTCTCGCACATTATATATAAAGCCATCATATCTGCTTATATCTTGATGTATCAATAGATCTGACTGAATAAAAGCCTTTTCACTGCCATCCCTTAGCGATACAACAAAATACAGCGGTGTTACAAATGAGAATAGAGCTATTGTATTTACATAGACCATTGTCCTTGCCGAAGTCCACTTATATGCAATCTTTTCAAATGGTAAAAAAATCGCACAGAATACAAATCCGCTGATAGATAACAATAATGCAACAATAAACGCTCGCTCAATTATCAAATTCATCTAACCACGCCTTCAAATCATTCATATCCTTCTTACTGATTTTGTCACTACCTCGGAAAGCAACCAGAAAATTTTTTAAGGAGCCGCCGAATTTGCTTTCTACAAAACCTTCTGCTTCCTTTGTTTCATATTGTTCTTTGCTTACCAGCGGAAAATAACAAAGCTTGTTCCCCTTTTTGGTTACTCCCAAGATACCCTTCGCTTCCAAACGTCTCAGGAATGTTGCTACGGTAGGGTATGTCCATTCTTCGCCTTCTTCGTTTAAAATTGCCAGCATTTCCGGCACTGTAATCATTGCTCCTGTTTTCCAGATATGATTCATTACCTTCATCTCTGCATTAGAAATACTCATATTTTCATCCATCTCATATCACCTCCTTCTGTTACGTCTTGTAATTTCATTCTATTACATCGTGTAATATTTTGTCAACTACTTATTTTCTTTATAGACAATTTTTTCATATTTGGACAAAACACATAATTATATAAAAAAGGGCGTGTGAAAAAATGAGAAATCATTTTTCATACGCCCCTTCTTTTTGCTCTGGTTGGTTTGTATATAACTGCAACAGGAAAAAAGGGCATAGTTCCCCTTACCCCATATTCTTCAATATTTGAATCCTACGCAGCTTCTTTGCTTCTTTTCTTTTTATTGTGATATTTATATAGATTCTGACCTATAGAAACAAGAAAAACCTCAAGGCGTACTGATTTTATTCCTCTTCGTACGATTCTTTTGTACCAGCGATCGTTTTTCATTATTCCAAAGGTACCCTCTGCCTGAATGGATCGGTTCATTCTGAGCAGTGCTCCATGAATGCTTTCCAGATTTTCTATTACTTCTTTATGCATTCCGGTGAGTTCTTCGTTTATGCGGACAGTTCTGTTTTTATCTGTTTTCTTACACTTGTCAGCGTATGGACAGCCTGTGCAGTCCTCGCACTGATATACTTCTTCCTGACGTCCATACTGATTACCATAGATATGTTTGCGATAAAGAAATGTAAATGCTTTCCCATTGGGGCATCGCATAACGCCCTCTGCATCAAGAGGGAAATTTACGGCTCGGAACGGATTTCTGTGATAATCCTGATCAGTTGTCTCTTTTTTGAACATCGGAAATTTCATGTATTTTTCCATTCCATACTGCTCACAGTAAATGTAATTGTTATAGGAACCATAGCCGGCATCCGCTACCGGATATTTGGGATAAAAACCATAAATTCGATGGAATTGTTCCATCAACGGAATAAAGCAGTCCGTATCAGCGCGGTAGTGATTCACATCCACCACAGCTATGTATTCATCTGCAACGCCCACCTGAACATTGTAGGCTGGCAGCAGCTGGTCATTCCTCATGTAATCGGTTTTGATTCGCATAAAAGTAGCGCTTTTGTCTGTCTTTGAATAGCTGTTTCTATCCTCCCCACAGATAGTGATTTTCTCAACGTATTCTTCGAGGTTTTTCTTATATTTCAGAAGAAGTTCGTACTGTCTCTGCTGAACAGTTTTGTGTCTGCCCCTTCCATGAACAAAGGCCTGTTCATCGAGCTGCCAGAGTTCTGCATATTTGTCAGCCACCTCTGCCAGATAATCAGGAACATACTCGGTGTTTGTTGAGATTTTCACTCCGCTCCACATAAATGCTTCATTCATGTCATTGATCAGTGTGGTGATTTTATCGTACAAACGATAACGGGACTTCTCCGTTGCCTTTTTCCATACCCAGGTATACTTGTTTGCATTTGCCTCAAACTTGGAGCCATCGATGTAAATGTGCTGTAAATCAACATGTTCCTTGGCGAATATCGCTTTATTGATGTCATTGAATATGTCCTCAACAGAATCAGCCAGCACATCATTGATGAAATAGCCGAAGGTACGATAGGACGGAGTCTGACGTTCCATCAGATACATAAATCTGAGATTCACTTTGCAATGATCTTCCATTTCTCTGAGTGAACAATATCCTGATGTCATGAAGCTGAAAAGTACGGTTTTTAACATGTTAACGGGATTGTATCTGAGCCTTCCGGTTTTATAAGCCGGAATGTTTTTCAAATACTTTTGTACATCGATTTCCTCCATAAATCTGTCAAATGTAAAAACCGGATCCAGAAAATCTAAACAATCAGAAATAAATACTGGTAAAAAACCTTGTTTTGGGTTAGAATTGATGTTGTTTAAAATTTTCATTTCAAGTTAATTTTAACACAAAAGAAGGACCTTTGGCTCATTTTGAACCTTAGGTCCTTCTTTATTTTAGAGCTATGTTTTTTCACAGCCCCTTGCTCTCGTTAATTTATTCTTCTGTTAAATTATCTTTTATTTCCGCCTTGTCTTCCGTTTCCTCAAAAAACTCGTCGGTTTCTTCCGAATTTAATTCGTCAAAATAAAATTCAATACCCGCTACAGGTGTTTCTTCATTATATATAGGAAGAACTACGGGTCCGTAAACCTCTTTTTCTTCGTCTGCCGCTTCTTCAAGGCTTAAAATCTCCGCCGTATCCGCAGCTGTTGACGCGCCACCCTTTATTTCGGCAAACTTTGTAAACTTATCTTTGTTTGCGGAAACAAATTCACTGTCGGCACCTGTAAAGTCAAGAACACCAAAAGTTTCTTTGTCAACGCTTCCTTTATATGCTCCGCTGTTTGAAAGCACAGGCTTTCCGCTTATATTAAGCGTAAGTGTACCGTTTATGCTTCCTCCGGAAAGTTCGCCTGCAAAGCCTTCTATGCAAACTTTTTCTTCTCCGCCCGAAACATTAAACATAACGTCTCCGTTTGTCTGGCTGTTTACATACGTTCCGTTAAGTTCAACTGTTGTCTGCTCATCACTGCCGCTTACATTAACTGTAACATCACCGTTAAATGTTCCCGAGAAATTTCCTGCATATATTTCAAGATCTCCCTTTTCAACTGTTATAACGCAGTTATCGGCTGTGCAGTCTTCTGTTCCGCCCGCATATATTTTTCTTCCGAGCCAGCTTTTCTTATAGGTAATTGTATCTTTTACAGTAACACTGTGTCCGCCCGCATATATGCGTGAAATATCGTATGTAATTCCATCAAACACAACATCAGACTGGGCATTTAAAATGTTTGCCGTAACCTTATAAGCGTTACCGTCTGCCGATTTAATTGTGCATGGTTTTGTCGGCATTACCGACTCATTGCTAAGTTCAACATCGTCATTAAGCACTATTGTTCCACCGTTTTCAATACCGTTTATGGCGTTTACGGCGTCATCCCATTTGCTGTAGTTTGTTCCGTTTACAACAAAGGCATTTTCTTTAACGCCCTTTAAGAAAGTTAAATCCTTTCTTGATGTTGAAGACCATTTTCTGTCTTTCTTTGCGGCGGCACGTATATAAAGTTTTCCGCCGGATATATTTTCTATATTTACGTTAAATGTACCTTCATATTTTGTGCCTGTTTTTGTCGGGTCGGAAAGTGTGCTTCCTGACATTGTGTTGCTGTTGTCAACGGTATAGTAAATTTCTGCTCCTTCTGTAGGTGTTGCAAATGTAATTCCTACCAAATCGCTGTTTTCATAGGAATTTTTTTCTTCGCTGAGAGTTATAGTCGGTTTGGAAGGCAGATAAGCATTGTCGAGAGCAGTTTTTACAGCCGCAAGTATTTCATTGCACTCTGTTTCGTGTCCTTCAACCACAATAACACCAACCGTATCCTGTTTAAGATATATTCTGCTTAAAAATTCATCTGCAAAAGCTGAATATTTCTTTTTGCTTTCATCATCAAGCTGGATATTTGTTATAAGGCATTTACCTGAATAAGAAGGGTCTTCTACAGTAACATTAACGCTTGTACTGCCGCTTTTTCCTGTATAACTGCCAACTTCATAGGAATGTGTTGAATTAGTGTTTGCAAAAACGAAATATTTGGTTACAGTGTCGCTCTTTTGTCCTTCGGAATTAAACGCCGCAACTTTGAGGCATATTATTCTTCCGTTAGGATATTTTTCAGGCTCCGCTTCAAACGCAACGCCATCTTTATCTCCAAAATATCCTATTTTGCCTATTTCCGCACTTGTTTTGTCAGGCTCTGTTCCGTCAACTGTGTAACGGATTGTTACATCGTCATCACCTGTTATAACAGCATTCATTTTCTTGTTTAAAGCATTTAAAACAACAAAACCACTTTCATCCACCGAAACTGTCGGAGCCGAAACAGTATTTTTGCTTTCGCTTACAGGCGAAGAAATAAGAGCGTTTATAACCGCATATTTTACGGAATTGCTTGAAACCGTAGCACCGGAAACAGCGTCGGCAGCATAGCTTTCATCCTCTGCATAAGGTGTTGTTTTGGCATTTATAATCTGACGAAGATTTTTGCCTTTAAGTTTTGACGGCATGCCATCGCTTTCCATAACGCCATGACCATACCAAAAAGCATAGTCGCTGTCACTTGTTATTGTATCCTCTGTTCCGTTATCCTCTATTTTGCTTATTTTTCCGTTTATTGTTGTTACCTTTACCTTTACGGTATATGGTGAACCGTCTGCCCCATCGCAGGCGGCACTGCCTTCATAAACCTTAGTGCCGCTTAAATCTGCGTCAGAGGGAATTTCAATAAACTTAATTTTCTTCGATGTTACCGTCGATTTTTTTTTTGCCCTCAACCGCAACTGCATTGAGAGTTGTTTCTGTTATATTGGATTTTTCTTTTTTATCCGTTATATCGTTAATGTCAATATTAAGGTCTGCTTTCGAAGGGCCTGCAACAACTACAGGCTTGCTCTCATCAACTTTTACCCAATCGGTAATGTCGGAAGCGTCTGCATTTTTGCCTTCCTTTGTATATGTTGTTGAGCCTTCTTCGCCTGTAACTGTAAATGCTGCATCTTCATCTGCCGCAAATACAGGTTCTGTACGAAGGTCTGCCGCATCTATAGTAGGTGCCGCAAGAGTTGTTGCCGTTGTGCCGAGAGCTGATTTAACGGCTGATTTAACGGCATTTAACGAAACGGTTGCACCTGATGTTGCGTCTATACCATCAATTTCGCTTGCTGTTTTTCCTGTAAATCTGCTGAAATAACTTTTAGCTGTATTCCAGAAACTTGCATTGCTTGCTCCCGGTTCTGTTCCGTTATCCACTACGGAAACTATTTTTCCTCCTTCATCAACTGTTACCTTTACTTTTGCCTGATATGTACCGGCAACAAAGTTGCTGTCTGCCGTTTCAACAGTTGCCTCACCTGTTTTTTCTGTTGTGGAAGGTGTTAAAGCCTTTACAGCATCTATACGACCCTGAAGGTCAGCTATAAGTTCTGTTGCTTCTGCTGCTGTTGCACCTGTTTTTGCCAAAAGCTCATCAGCTTCAGTCTTATGGCTTGCAAGGTCATTCCACTTAAACTTTGCATCTTCGTTAAGTCCGCTGTCATCAGGGCGGCTTTCAAGCAACTGTACCGCTTCATCTCTAAGTGCTGTAAGCTGTCTTTTCTGTTCTTCTGTCATAGCTGTTGCTGCTTCCGGAGTTTTTACATTGTCTGCTTCGGCTTTAAATTCATATGAGAAATCATTGTAGCCGAGAGCATAAATTGTAACCTTCCAGTAGCCTGTTCCATCACTGTTTTCTGGAAGCTGGCAGCGGAGAGAATCTGTTAAACCAAGCTGAATACCCATTGATTTATGCATCCAGTTATCAGCGGCAAATTTTGTTCCGTAGCTTGCAATGGCATTTGTATATGTGCTGTCATCACCATAGTATGTCCACTTAACAGTCTGCATCTGGCTTCCGAGTTTGCCATAATCATCGCCTGTAAAGTTTATTCTTATCATTTCGCCAAAGTTTCCGACAGGCTGTTTGTCGCTCTTTTTCTGTAATGTCGGTGTTATTGCTTCAGCTGTCTGTGTTTCTTCACCAAGTATGCCTGAGCCTGAACCTGTCTGTCTTGCACCAAATGACCATGTTGTACCGTTTAATGTCGCTTCTTTAAGACCGTTTGTTTTGCTGTCCACATAGGCTGTTTCTTCGTATCCCTTAAGGTTGTTTTCATCAAAACCGCCTCTAAGCGTACTTCCGTTTCCGTATACACTTCTGTTTTCGCAAAGGCTGTGGAAATCAGCCGCATCTACTGCAACGGGAACATACTTAATACCCTTTAATTCTGTTTTAACGTAATTTGTTTTTTCAATTTCGTCGCCCGAAGCTTTTTTTATTGTAAGTGTTGTTGCATCACCGACTTTAGCTTTTGTTAATGTATTTCCGTCTGCAAGAACAGCATTATTTCCATCTGTCCAATTTGAAATTTTATATTGTTTTCCATTTTCGCCATGAATATACGCATCCTGAACAAAGCTGCCTCTGTGCATACCATGGTTTGTTGTTGCTCTTGAAACTGCATCAAAAGCACCTTTATCATATTCTCCTTTCGAATCCGCAACATCGGAAGACTCCGTCATGTTGCTTGGCTTATAAACATCTTCTCCTGCCCAGTATTCCGCATAAGAAAGTGTTGCATAAGCATAAATCTTTTCAGGTATTGTTACATTAAAGCTAAAGCTGTCGCCTCCTTTTGTTGTAACAGTAACTTTATAGGAATCCTTTGCTTTCATTCCGGCAAAGGCATCGCTTGAAAAATCAACAAAGCCGTTGGCATTGATTATTCCGTTGTCTGTAACAGCGGCAGGTGGCTGTTCTCCTTTGTCTACCTTTTTCTGTGCAGAAATTGAATCTACGTTTACATCTGCATACTTTGATACGGATTTTGTTGTATCGTTATAAGCAACATCGCTTTCAAGAGTGAAGCTTACCTTTGTATCGGCATAACCTGTTTCTGATTCGGCAGGGTCATGGAATACAACTGTATATTCTCCTGCGCCTGTTCCGCCGTTTCCGTTTATTGTAAGAACGCCTCTTGACTTATCATATGAATACTTGCTGCTGTCAAGCACGTTTCTTCTTCCCATTTTAACAGTTACTTCCGCTCTATCCTTGAAAGGAAGCTTGCTTGTATCAAGAGTTACTGTTGCGCCCTGTTCAAGCACATACATTGTCTGGCTCTCAACTTTTACCTTGTTGTCTGCCGGAACCTGCTCCGCACAACGAAGGCTTACATTAAGTGTCATGCTCTGTTTGTTTGAAAGAAGATATGTAATTTTTGTTATCGTCTGTCCCTGAAGGCTCTTAAATCTCTTTCCGTAAAGCACATTTCCATGATGCTCTGTAAAGCTGTCATCAACAACAAAAGCTATATCCTCCTTATCTTTATATATATTTTCGTTGTGTCTGAGGGCAACCTTCTGTCCGTCTTCTGTTTCGAGAACAACGCCGAGAACATTTGTTCTTGGAACAATATCGTCAGGCATATTTTCAAAATCAATCTGATAGTTGCCAAAAGGTGATGTACTTGTTATTGAGGCTCTTGTGTTTTCTGTATTAACTTTTCCTGCTCCATCTGCTGCTTTAAGAACAGTAAGTGTCCCATCTGCATTTACAGTTTTATATGTTTTGTATTCTTTGGGAAGGCTTTCAGATACAGTTTCAATGCTGTCTGCGATTTCGGCAAGCTTATTTGCCGTCGTCACCTTTGAAGCGGCAACTGCTTTAGCTGCGGCATAAAGCTTTGAGTTAATCTTTACGGCTGTTTTAACACCGTTAATATATACTGTTGTTCCGCTGCCTTTCGTTATATATGTTGCAGCATATTTCGTTGATTTATTATCTGTAGCAGATGTAACGGCATCATATACGTGTTCTTCTCTGAGAGAAGAAGCCTCATCTTTTGACTTGCTTACTTCTGCAATATCGCTTGATTCTGTAACTTCATTGCCAAGCTCTGCATAATAGAAGTCTGCATAAGGAACATTTGCAACGCCGTATACGTCTTTATCTTTTTCTGTTGTATAAAGATATACGCCTGTGTCGCCAATCTGCTCGCCCGTAACCGTTTTTCCGCCTACTGTCATTGCCGCTTTTGTCGAATAATAGTATTTTGCACCGGCAACATCAATTTCTGTTCCTTTGGCTGTTGTAGAAGATGAGCTTCCGCCGCCATGATGACTTCCATGTGTATTTTTCTTTGTATCGGCAGGTGTTTCTGTTTTTCCGTGAACATTTTCGCCATTTCCGCTTACGTTTTCAAGTTCTTTTTCCGATGAATAGTTTTTGTCAGCCTTAACGCCGCCAAGTTTTGTATTGTCGTCTGTCTTGATTTCAGGTATTTCGCCGCTGCCTGTTATAACAAGGTTTCCGTCTACCTGTGCGTTGTTAAATTCAACGTCTTTTCCTCTTGAAATTACATCACCTGTTACTTTAACATCTTTAAGAACGGTTTTGTCTACACCGTCGCCTAAAATTACGTTGCCCTTTACAGTTCCGCTTAATGTAACGTCATTTGAACCGATAAATACGTTGCCGTCAAAATCTCCGCTTACCTTGCCGCTTTCAAAAACATATTTGCAGCCGATATTGCTTAAAACCTGTGCAAATTCCGCACGAGTAATGTTATCGTTTGGGTTAAGCTTTCCGTCATTGCCGCTTACATATCCGGCTTCAACCATTGCCGCAAGAGCACCCTTCGCCCATGAAGCAACCTCGTCTTTATCTGCAAAGCCTTCAAGAGCACTTTCACCGCCGTTTGTAATGCCAAAAATTCTTGCCAAAAGGCTGAATGCCTCCTGTCTTGTAATTTCCTTATTAGGCATAAGCTGATTTCCGCTGCCGCTTAAAATTCCCGTTTTAACGATTTTTGCCATTGCGTCATAAAACCAATCTGATGAATTTACATCGGAAAAAGATGAAATATCGGCTTTGTTGCTTGAGGCAAGAATTTTGTTAATAATAACAGAAACTTCAGCTCTTGTGATGTCATCAGCAGGTCTTACATAACCTTCATAACCTGTCATAAGGTCGTTTTCAACTGCACTTTCAACTGCCTGCTTTGCCCAGTTGTTCGGAATATCTTTAATCTGAGATTTATCCGCCGCATACGCCGCAGGGGCCCCCCCTACTGCCATAGCCGCTGCAAGAGCCATAGCCACAGCTTTTTTGGCACCTGCACCTTTGTACAAATTGTACTTCATTTCATAACCACCCCTTAAATATAAAATGTAATTTGTGTTTGTTTAAGTTGATGATAACTAGTATTGTTAATTTGCCGTTAGCTGTCACTAACTCAATTTAGTTAGCTGTCACTAACTCAATTTATTAACAATATAGCATTAGATTTTTTTCATGTCAAGTGTAACTTTTGCGTTACAACAGCTCTTGACAAACAGCTTTTAATTATCTATATTAAATATAAAGTTAGTAAAAACTAACATTTTTCAAGTAAAACTAACATTTACATTTTTTAGAAAGGCTAACAAAAATATGAACAAAAAAATTAAAAAAATTTTTTTTAAAACAGCCGTTCTTTTCAGTGCTGTTTCTCTTTTGGGCTGTTCTGCCCCCTCCTCAAACGCATCTTCTTCTGTTTCTTCTCAGGCAGAAAGTTCTTCTTCCGTTGAAATAACAAAAGACGGCGACAAAACAACATCACAGCTTTTTGCCATGGATACGGTTATGAACATAACAATTTACGGCGAAAACGGCGAAAAAGCTATGAAAGACGTTATAAACGAAATAGAAAAACTTGACAACACATTTGCCACAACAAACGAAAACAGTGACATATCAAAAATAAATTCCGAAAAAAAATCTTCTGTTTCAGATGATACATATACTCTCGTTAAAAGAGGATTGGAGTTTTTCCAAAAAACAAACGGTGTTTTAGATATTTCCATATATCCCGTTGTTCGTGAATGGGGCTTTACAACAGGCGAATACAAAATTCCCGACGAGCAGACACTTTCCAGGTTAAAAGAACACATAGACTCAAACAAGGTTAAAACCGATGATTCCACAAAAACAATATCTCTTGAAGATGACCAAATGCTTATAGATTTAGGATCAATAGCCAAAGGCTATACATCGGATAAAATATCAAAAATAATGAAAAATGACGGCATAGAAAGTGCTGTTGTTTCATTGGGGGGAAATGTGCAGGCAGTAGGCAAAAAGCCTGACGGCTCACAATGGAAAGTAGCAATACAAAATCCATTTGACGAAAACGATTATGCGGCAGTTGTAACCGTAGACGACTGTGCTGTAATAACATCGGGAGCATATCAAAGATATTTTGAACAGGACGGCAAAACTTATCATCATATTATGGACCCTTCAACCTGTGCCCCTGTCGATACAGACCTTGCTTCCGTAACAATAATAAGCAAAGATGCAACACTTGCCGACGCATATTCCACAACACTTTTTATTCTAGGCAAAGAAAAAGCCGTTGATTTCTGGTGTAAAAACAAAAATGATTTTGACATAATACTTATGGGCAAAGACAATTCCGTTGTCGTTTCCCAAAACATAGCCGACAGCTTCACTGTTTTAAACGAAAACTTCGACAATGTTGAAATTGCAAAATAAAAATAACGGCGGTTTTAAAAATGAACAAGAAAATAAAATATGTATTTGTCGCGGTATTTATAATTGCCGCAGGGCTTTCCTTCATTCTGCTTAACATGAAAGCCAAAGGAAATACGGCAGTTATATACAAAGACGGAAAAATAACAAAAAAAATAAATTTAAGCACAGTTTCCTCCCCCTACGAATTTGATATAGACGGGGAAAAGTACACAAATACGGTTCGTGTGGAAAAAGGCAGGATATGTATAATAAAAGCCGACTGCCCGGACAACACCTGTGTACATCAGGGGTATATTTCAGACGGAGTTTCGCCTATAGTCTGCCTTCCAAACAAAATAACAATAAAAATAGAAGATGACGAAAACGATATAGACATATTGTCACAATAAACGAGGTAAAACATGAAAACAAAGCAGTTATCTTTTGATGCCCTTCTTTTGGCAGTTTCTCTTATAGTTTTTATTATAGAAAGCTATATACCGCCTCTTGCCCCAATACCCGGAATAAAACTTGGTCTTGCAAACACGGTAACGCTTTTTGCCATATACACTCTTTCGGCAAAAGACGCATTTTTAATATTGCTTTTAAGAATAATAATTTCCTGTATGTTTGGCGGAGGATTAAGCGCATTTATATACAGTTTCAGCGGAGGAATATTCTGCTTTTTATGCATATATTTCGCCAAAAAATTTATAGACTCTACCCATATGCACTACACCGGAATAATAGGTGCCGTTGCCCATAACATAGGGCAGATATGTGCAGCCGTTTTTGTAACCAAAATGACAGGAATAATATTTTATGTGCCTGTGCTTATAGTTTCGGGCATGATAACAGGTTTTTTTACAGGAACGGTATGCAAATACGTTTCATCTGTGCTTAAAAAAACAAATATTATATAAAACAAAAAAAGAAATGTGTTTTTTCAAAAAATCAACACATTTCTTTTTATTTTTATTACATAGACGCCTGAAAACGAAATTCTTTTCCGTCGGCAAAAAACCATATACTCCGCCGTATTTTTCCATAACCGATGCCATGCTTTTTACGCCTATTCTGTGTCCTGTATTTTTTGAAATAGGAATATCATTTTCAAAATCAATATTTTCATAACAGCTGTTTGCAATATTTATGCAAAGTCTTTTATTTTTTTCATATATTTTTATATTTATATAGCCGTTTTCAATTTTTTCGCAGGCATTAACTGCATTTTCCAAAGCATTTGAAATAAGACTGCAAAGGTCTGTAACCTGAAACCTTGAAAAATCCTCTGCCGTAACATTTACCGCAATTTCGGTATTCTGCTCTTTTACTCTTTCAACATAATAAGACAATATAATATTAACGGCTTCGTTTTTGCAATATTTAACAACCTTATAGCTTTCTGCCTGATTGCAAATTTTATTTATATATTCCTTTGCATCTTCATATCGTTCTTCGTCTATACAGCCTCGTATAAAATTCATATGATGCCTTAAATCATGGAGGTATATGGCTGTCTGCTTTTCGGCATTATAAATTCTTGTCAGCTCTTTTTGTGCATGAGATGCCGCAACGGAAAGCATAAGGTTTTCCCTTTCGGCTTTACCCTTCTGCCGCAAAATTTCCACCGTAAGCAGCGAAAACACAACATATAAAAGCACAATAAAGCTGTCCACAAATTCCAATATAACAGCGCCGCCCGTATACAGCAAATCGGTATATACCGTAAAAGCGTATTCCAAAACATAATATGCCAAAGGCAGAATTAAAAATACGGCAAGCACAGCCCTGCTCTCATATTTAAGCCTTACCATATAAGGCGAAATGTATTTTACAACAATAATAAGAAAAGGAATTGTAACGGCTATGGCAGCAACATATGCAGCCACAGGGCTGCAATTAAAAAAATATGATGCCGCCGTTCCAAACCATTTTCTCGGCGTACACAATAAGTATGCCGAAATTACAGATATAACCGAAACATATATGTTTTGTTTAAAAATAAAATACAAAATTATTATAAGGGGTATATGAATAAGCAGAGGATAAGCCCTGTAAAGAACCGCTTCCCTAAAAAACACATAAAACAACGTCTGTGCCGCCGCAAAACAGAAAATTATAAGAGCCTGTGAAAAAAACTCTGTAAAAACATAAATAACAAGGCCTTCTATGATAGAATAAAAATATCATGAGGAGGCCTTAAATTATGGCAAGAAGAAAAAGAATGTCCGAGGGCAAGAAAAACATTATTGCAGCACTCCTGCAGGAATACGATATCCAGTCAGCAGAGGATATCCAGGATGCTCTCAAAGATCTGCTGGGCGATACCATCAAAGAAATGATGGAAGCTGAAATGGATGAACACCTGGGTTATGAGTCCTATGAACGCTCTGAAAATTCCAATTCCAGAAATGGATATAAATAAAAACAGATTCGCAGTAAATATGGCGAAACCACACTGAGTATTCCGCAGGACCGCGGCAGTACATTTGAACCTAAAATCGTCAAGAAACGTCAGAAAGACATCTCTGCAATCGATGATAAGATCATTTCTATGGATGCCAAAGGCATGACAACACGCCAGATTTCTGAGATGATTGAAGATATTTATGGTTTTGAAGTCAGCGAAGGCATGGTTTCTGATATCACAGATCGTCTTTTGCCGGAAATAGAAGAATGGCAGAACAGACCTCTGGCAGAAGTATATCCGATTCTTTTTATCGATGCCGTCCACTTTTCGGTGAAAGATAATAACGTTATCCGTAAGCTTGCTGCATATGTGATCCTAGGCATCAATCACGAAGGCAAAAAAGAAGTGTTGACCATTCAGGTTGGCGAAAATGAGAGCAGCAAATATTGGCTGACAGTACTGAATGAGCTGAAAAACAGAGGTGTGAAAGATATCTTGATTCTTTGTGCTGATGGTCTTGCAGGAATCAAAGAAGCTATCAATGCTGCCTTCCCTAAGACCGAATATCAGCGCTGCATCGTACATCAGGTAAGAAATACACTGAAATATGTACCAGACAAGGATAGAAAAGCCTTTGCCACAAATCTAAAAAGCATTTATCAGGCACCTACTGAAGAACAGGGAAGGGCAAATATGGAAACCGTTACAGAAAAATGGCAGGGTAAATATCCGAATGCCATGAAAAGCTGGTCTTCTAACTGGGATGCCATCTGCCCGATTTTCAAGTTTTCTGCCGAGGTTCGCAAAGTCATTTACACGACCAATGCTATCGAAAGCCTGAACAGCACCTATAGCCGTCTGAATTCCCAGAGGAGCGTATTTCCCAGCCCTACCGCTCTGATGAAGGCACTGTATCTGGCAACTTTTGAGGCATCAAAAAAATGGACTTCGACTCTTCGAAATTGGGGTCGTGTCTATGGAGAATTGAGCATCATGTACGACGGCAGACTGCCCGAATAACAGAAAACAGGCATGTCAGAAGTCCTGAAAAATCAGGATTTTCTTGACATGCCTGCATTTAGTTACTATAGTGTCTGTAAGGTCGGATAGTTGGAAATACTTCTGTTCAGCCTTCAAATCCTATCATAGAAAGCCCATTTACAGAGATTTTTTCACACCGTCTTAATTTTAACACAAAAGAAGGACCTTTGGCTCATTTTGAACCTTAGGTCCTTCTTTATTTTAGAGCTATGTTTTTTCACAGCCCCTTTCCTAATTTCTTCATTGTTTTCTCCTCTCTTTCAAACCGTTTTATTTTCGTTTATCAAATATTATATCCTTATTCAAATATAATGTAGAAATCGCCTCCAAAGCCTTTCTATGTCCGTCACAAAACCACAAAAAGAAACCGAGATTATCGCGTGCCTTCTCCTTCTGAAACTCCGACTGGTTTCCAATAGAAGTATCAATTTCATCATTTGCGATACATGCAAGAATCTCTGCACAGGATAACCTTGCCTTTCTTGCCAGATGTAGCACACGTCGCTCCATTTCTGTGTAATTCTCTTTTTGAAAAACATTCTTCGCCACTGTCAACGGCAGCTTTTCAAAAAATATAAAACGAAAAAATGCCTGCACCTTAACCATAAAGCTGCTTTCAAGAGGTATGACATAGAGCTTCGCCAACAGACGATATAATGCAATATCTCCTTTTTCCGCCTGCGCGCTTACTACTAACTGTCTGACTTCCAGTCTTTGCAAAACTGCATCAAAGCGTTCCTGAGAAACGTCCATCCTCACAGCCTTCTTCAAAAAATAAGTTTTTGCTTCTTCTTTCGTCAGAATCTCCCACATCAGGCAGGACCAGAGCAGCAGTTCCTCTCTGCTTAATGCCATTTCCTTTTGATCTACTGTTACAATCGGCTGCTTTTCGCCGTTTTCATTCTTTCTTAATTCATATCTCCCAACCGCTGTATATAATGTAATCACCTGTAAGTTCCCCCTTTTGTTCTTCTCCTTTATGCGACCTTACGAACAAATACCACATCTTGCCGCAAATGCTTCTGCGCTCTGGAGATACAAGCAGTAATATAATTGGGCTTCACATGATACCGTTCTGCAATATCTCTGCCGCTGTATCCCTGCATTTTCAGTTCTATAGCTTCAATGCCCTTTCGTACACTACCGCTACAGTTCCCCTTGGACTGCTGTAACGCTCGTAAAAGTTCTCTTTCGTATAAAGTTCCTGCAAGGTCTGTCATATACTGCTGTTTTATATGTTGCTCGGATTCCTCTAAAAAGCAGTTCTGCGCTCGCAGCCTTGTATTTAGCCCTCGCAGGTAATCAATGATTGTATTTTTTACCACATGAAAAGCGTATGTAGAAAAAGCAGCTTGCTTGCACTGTTTATATCGGCTTGCCGCTTTGCAAAGACCAATCGCCCCAATCTGATAAAGATCGTCATACTCCATACCGCAGATATTGTTATTCACATGAACACAACTTTTGATTACAGAATCAATCACTGTCAGATTTTCCTCAACCAATCCTCTTTGTTCCTGTGTTAATCTCTCGTCCATCTGATAGCCCTCCTTTCGGAAAATTTTATATCTATAAATGCCTTCCGTCGTAAAAATCCTCCCTTTACTGAATACATTCCTATCTCTATTGTAAAAAACCAAATTTATAAAATCTACAAATTATAAAAATCCGTGGGCTAAATTCTGGGACAACTTATGTCAACAACGAAATAAGCAATAAAATCTGGCAAAAGAAAAAGACTCCCGGAAGGAATCTAAGCCATTTGCAGTATTGCTGTAATCTCTTTTCTCTTTTCTGTGAAAGGGCGCTACATAGGGCTCTGTAGAAATCCTTGTAATACTCCGCTTTCTTCTCCGATACCATTCCCTCTATAAATCTCAGCAACCATATATCTGTCCATCCCCTGCTCTGATACTGCACTTCTTCTGAAAGCTGTTTTTCCTGACACAGCATACCAGACCAGATTTCATACCATGCATCTCCCGAAATCCTGCGGCTTAATTCTATAAAATGACTCATATCCTCTTGTCTTTCAAAATATTTTTCAGCAAGTAATCCAAACACGGGCAAGTCTTGCTTTAATTCATCGATATACTGCCAATATTGTAATAGCATGAAACCGTAGTCTGCTGCTGTAAACAGGATTATCCCTACACACATCGCAAGCATCCAACGTACACCTATAAAAACCAACGGCAAGGATAATATAATACCGCACGCCGCTATAAGCAGCCTGCTGAAAAGATAAATTGCCGCAGAATAATTCACACCGTTATAACTCAAAACAGCACTTATCATACTCGGTTCTTTCTGTTCAAAATCAAAATTTCTCACAAACCTTTCCGCCAACTGAGCCATAAAAATATTATCGCAGAGGCGTATTCTCTTCCGATACAGCTTTAACAGATGCCTTCCTGCTTTTGCCGTCGGGAACATACTAATGTAGCAAAACAGGTTATAAATGCCATAGCAAAAGAATAATACTCCCATATAAATCAATAAAATCATGTTATCCCTCCATAGAAAAAGAGTGCCGATAAAATCGACACCCATTCGTTTTTAGCTACTTTTATTGTTTTACTTATAAAAAATATATCAGTCAAGCTCCCCCTTAGTTACTGACTTGTTGTATTTGGAATTGTGTACAATTCAACCCTTTCCTTCTCCTTACTATCAAGTGCGTTAAAGAGTTGTTTCAAATCATGTCCTCAACTAAACTCTTGAGTAGGGGATTGCTTGATCATGATTGCCTTGATAAACAACTCACAGGAAAAGTTTGCATTAACTACAAATGGATACAATTTTCCGTACAGAAATTCACTGGTATCATCAAAGCATGCTTTTGCCACATTCAAAATACTTCCGCTTCATCAATGCACATTCGATAATCTCCAACCATATTCACCACTCCTTATCCTCATATGGTGTATTCTCAACACCCACAGAGTTCAGATTAGCAACCATACAGTCGAGCTTGTCCTTCCACATTTTTTTAAACCACTCGGTATGTCCGAACCACTTAACAAGGGTTGGGCTAATTGCATAATATGTTTTAATGAACAATCTGCCATGCCATGTTTTAGCCAGAGTATAATCACGGAAACGGCGTAGCGTCCAAACCTGTGGACAATCGTAAGAACCATAAACGGCGGTTGCCACATAACAGCCACTATTCGTCTGTTGATTACCAGTCTGTTGATTACTGGTTTGCTGAGAGTCTTCAAAATCTTCCGTATAAGACGGATCTATTTCCCTAAGCTTTTTTTGGTACTCCACAATATCCTTAATGACATACGCATACGATTGGGAGGTAGGGATATCACGCAGCCGGAGCTTATCATTACGCAAAAGTGAAATTATTTCTCTGTAACCATCTTTCTTATCTAGCCCTATATCAATGGCTCTACGTAGCAAACTGACACCACCAGTGCTAAAAGAATCGGTTCTCCACCGTGCACACCTAGTGGCAGAGAAAATTTCACTTGCCATATCGGACATAATATCACCTATCTCTATATCTCTTTCTTCATCTTCGCCCAATTCCATGAATGGCAAATCACACTCTAAGTAACTACACTCTGTGTAAAGGTCCGGCCTACTGTACATTACAAACGGTCTTACAATATGCAGGATTTTATCTTCAATGTCGGAAGATCCGTTTTCAGAATAAGCGTCACAGCAAAGCTTAATCAGGGCAAAAGCCACTCTGGAAAACTCGTTGCGCGCTAATTTTCTAACCTCCTTGACCTGATCTTCGGGTGCATTATCAACTGCCTTACAAAAATAACTGATAGATTCCTCCAGACGAATATTGTCAAGAGTAGACTGCAAGCCTGCAGCACGACCTTTCAACAACCACGCTTTATAATTATTCGGTTCAATCTCAATAACTTTATTACAATAATTCTCCGCTTCTTTCTGATTGCCCGCGTCACAAGCACTCTCTGCTATAGTATAATAGTTTGCAATTTTCGCCGAATCATCAATTTTAACGGTACCAGCGACCTCAACGGTTCCTTCTACCATCATTTTCTTTGCTTCCTCAACGGAATACTTTGTTCCACAAGTCTCACAAACAAATACACCGTCTTGCTTTATCAAGTCTGTGCTTCCGCACATTTCACAAGTTAACTGTTTCATCATTGTTCCTCTCTTTTTGTCTTTTTATATTGTGCAGAGTTATTTGGTGCCTTTCCGATATATACAACATCAGGGAATTTTCCATCAATAACAGCGTTTTTAAATCGCTTTCCGAAGCTCAGCTTCTCTCCCTTTTGAAGCTGATTCCACTCTGCTCCAGTAAACAGATCTTTTGCCAGAAAAATTTGTTCATCAGGGATGATAGATATTTGTTTTCTTGCCCCTTCAAATAATTCAGAATAGTCCATTTGTTCCCTCACTTTAAAAATTTACATTCTCGGTTCCGTTCATCTAAAAGCAAAGTAATTTCTGCTATGACCTCCTTCTTATTTGCTGCTGTTTTCAGTTCCAAAACTTTAGCGGATATTTTATTTTCTAAATCCGCCAACTGTTCATTGCTCATAGGATCGGAAAAACGGATTTTTTCAGCAAGCTGCGCAAGTGCTGTTTTTATATCAACATCTGTTTCAGCCGCAGCCAGCAATTCAACCTCCGTTTGCAGTTCCCGAATATAGAAAACCTTTTTCTGCACTTTTACTTCCACTCGTTTGATTTCATCGCGTCCCACATCAGCAGTAATCATACATATCGCAGAAACACCGGCAATAACAGGACACACCACGATTGCGCTCCATGCCGGAAATGCCGGTACAAACAGGAATACTGCAAATGCAGCCATCTGAATGATTGCATATACAATGGCAATGTATAAAACCGGAAAACCAAGAAATTTGCTTTTTAAGGTTTCTTCCTTTCCAAGGGCAGTTTTCCAAATAAAAATCTGTGCAACAAATGCTACAGCGGTAAATACATAAGCAATCCAGAATGTTGCTGTTTTTATTGTTGGAACAGCAAAAGCGAAAATGCTTACCAGCGCAAATAGAATCCCAAGAATTATATATCCTTTTGTGCTCTTCTTTTTCATCATCAGTTCTCCCTTTTCGTTCCACATTTCGGACAGAATTTGCCAGGCTTAATGAATTTGAAACCACACTTTGCACAAGTGTCTGGCGCTGCCTGCGGTGCACCACACTCATCGCAGAATGCTGCACCCGGTGTCAACTCAACTCCACATTGTTCACAGAAATGGTTTGCTGCCGACTGTGGCTGTGTTGTTATTCCCGCAAATGCGTCAGATACGGCTCCGCCTACCATTCCGCCGACTGTACCACCAACACCAGCCATCATTCCTAAACCGATACCCATGTTAGGAAATTGTCCTGCTCCTTCATTTTGGGCAGCATCCTGTGCCACATCGAAACCACGCTCCTGTTGGTAGGTATATCCTTCCTGCATACGCTTGGTTGCCTGCGCCTGAGAATCAATAACAACTTTCTGTGCTTCGGTCTGTGCTTGGATCATATCGGTCTGCTGTTTCAGCTTTGCCTCTGCTATATCGGCATACTGACGGAAATGCAATTCCTTGAACTTTTCATACTGCGGATCACCATCCGGCTTAACCACTGTAGTAACATAGAAGCGTTTGAGTTGCACGCCGTAATCAAGAAAATCAGGAATCAGCCGCTTCTGAATGTCTGCAGAAAATGTTTCAAGGCTTTCGTCAATTTCAAAGATGTTGATGGCGTTAGCACGCATCGCCTGCGCAATATAAGTTTTTACCTTGGTCATGAGGATACTGCGAAAGTAGGTTGTTAACTGTTGACGATCCAGAACTCGCTCTGTGCCGACTAATTTCACCAGAAGCTTACGCGAATCATCCACGCAAAGGGACATTTCACCGTTTGCACCAATAGAAATCGGAAACTTATATGTAGGCTCTACATACTGAACTTTGCTGTCCGTTCCCCAGCGAATTGCCATTTGTTCGGTTTTGTTAATGAAATAGACCTCACAATGAAATGCACTCACGCCGCCAGTCGGAATATTGATTAAATGACGCAGGAGTGGAATATTCCCTGTTTCCAACGTGTGCCGTCCCGGTCCAAACAAATCAAGTGCCTGTCCATTTAGGAAAAAAATTGCTTCCTGTGATTCGTGGACAATCAACTGAGACGATGTATTGAAGTCCTCACAGGGGTGTTTCCAGATGAAGGTGCTGTTATCGCCTTCGTACTTGATTACCGAAGCGATTGCTGCCATAGTTTATCCTCCTTTATCTTGTTCAAAATGTGTACTTTTTTGCAGATGAATTCTGACTCTTTAAGCTGTGCTAATTATGTGGAATTTTGTTGTAAAAAACAAATGTGTATGTTAATATTGAAGTGCGAAGAAATCTACTGAAGATTTGCAAAAAAGTACACTTTATTGCAGAAATCCTCTTTCACAAAAAAATAGTTTTTTCGTAAATATCTGCTTTATATCGAAATGTTGTAATAGGCATATTGCACTCTTCTGCCGCTTTTGTACCTGTAATTTTCCCATTTTTCCATCTTTGATAAACTGTATGAAAATTTTCCGGAAGTGGTTTAGGAGGTCGCCCAAATTTTACGCCTCTGGCTTTTGCTGCTGCTATTCCTTCTGCCTGCCTTTGGCGAATATTTGACCTTTCATTTTCCGCTACAAAGGAAAGCACCTGCAATACAATATCGCTTAGAAATGTTCCCATTAAGTCCTTTCCTCGTCGGGTATCCAATAACGGCATATCTAAAACAATAATATCTATCCTTTTTTCCTTTGTAAGATGTCTCCATTGCTCTATAATCTCCTCATAATTTCTCCCAAGGCGATCTATGCTTTTTATGTATAATAAATCATCCTTTTTCATTTTTCTTACCAGTCTTTTATACTGCTTCCGTTTAAAATCCTTTCCCGATTGCTTATCCATATAAATATTTTTTTCAGAAACTCCAACCTCTCGCATAGCGATTATTTGTCTATCCTCATTTTGATCCTTAGCACTTACACGCACATATTGGATCTATATTAAATAAGTGGACACGATTTATAAACAGATGTACCATAATACTAGACACCAAAAGGAGGTATCTTTATGGCTAAAAAAAATTATTATGATGAGGATTTCAAACGAACTCTTGTTGAACTCTATCATAATGGCAAAACACAAGCTTCTCTGATCAAAGAGTATGGTGTTTCTCAAACTGCTCTTTCCAGATGAATCAAGCAATACTCCACTGTTGAAACATCTAATGGTGAAATTCTGACTGCGAAACAGATTCAGGAACTCCAGAAAAGAAATGCTCAGCTTGAAGAAGAAAACCTCATCCTAAAAAAGCGATTGCCATCTTCACGCCACACTCAAACAAAGATTAAGCGCAGTTTATAAGCTTCGATTCCAGCACAATATCAAAACCCTCTGCCGTGTACTCAACGTAAACCGCAGCACTTATTACAAACATTTTTATTCTCTGCCTTCTTCCAGAACCATTGAGAATCAGAACATCAAACAAATGATTCTGCACATTTACGCTGACTACGATAAACGCATCGGTGCTTATAAAATCACATATATCTTAGGTCGTGACTATGGCATCTGCATCAGCGTCGGTCGAGTGTACCGCCTGATGCGTTCCATGCAGCTTCCACCTATGTCCACAATAAAACCAAAATCCATTTCTCGCCCAGATGAGTCGTCTGGTTGTTATGCTGATCGCCTGCATCAAAACTTTCATCAAAAAGCTCCCAACTTGGTCTGGACAAGTGATTTTACATATCTCAAAGCCGGAGGTAAGTGGTATTATCTTTGTATCATTATGGATCTTTTTTCCAGAAAAATTATCTCCTGGAATATATCATCCAAACCCAATGCGGATCTGGTCATCCAGATCTTTCAGAAAGCATATTATTCCAGAAATTGTCCAGCTGGACTGATGTTTCACTCTGATAGAGGATCACAGTACACAGCCTTTGCATTTCGAAAACTGCTTGATGAACTGAATGTTGTCCAGTCCTTCTCCAAAAAGGGATATCCTTTTGATAACGCCTGCTGCGAAAGTTTCTTCAAATATCTCAAAAAAGAAGAAACCAACAGGCGTAATTTTCGTACCTATCGTGACCTATACCACTCTGTCTTCCAATATATCGAAGGCTTCTATAACTCTCGCAGACCACATGGTTCTTTAGGCTATCTGACACCAGATGAAATGGAAGCAACATTCTGGGATCGGCAAGGAATCTAGCCGTTCCCAGAAAATATATTTAAAAATCGTGTCTTTTTTATTGACTATAGTCCATGTTTGCATTATAGAGTGTTCCATTTTGATTTCCAGTAAGTATTTGATCACCAACATTACCCATTCCAGTATAGTGTAATTCGTCACCATACCATTTATCTTCATACAAACCTTTTGTATGGTCAGAGATGATAACAAGGCACCCATATGTATTGGATTTTCTCATTCCACCCATATTACCAATCTTAAATTCTTTTCGCATTTCATCATTGGAAACAACTGCCCCAACAGCAAAGGATGGTTTATGTGCCATTTTTACCTCCTATTTTGATCTATCCAAAACTACTCTAATAGCTTAATACATTTAACCTATATACCTATTTCATACATTTTCTCTTTTCTAAACAGATAATTTATTTTACTACACAACTGTAAATTTTTCTACCCTACACTTAATGAAGCAATCCTAGCTCTCAAGCCAATCAAAATTCCCGTCATCGTTTAATAGGATTCATCTATTCCCACGATTTCAGTATATCCTCCCACCGCTTTCTGCATTGCTTCCAATGTATTTTTCTTCAGGATGTTTATGCGGCTTTACTTTTAGCACTTTAATGACATTTTCCTTCAATATTTTTACCCCCTTCCAAAATTTGTCAAAAAAAAATTTTCAAAAAATGGTTGTTTTTTGAAAACCACTTTTTGTCGATTTTTAGAAATAAAAAAAGGCAGTGGGATTTACGTATCTCACTGCCCAAAAAGCGTTTTTTGAATCCAAAAACGCCATATCATCTATTTTGATCACTAGTCCTAGTATGCAATTTATTTTGCATATACAATAGCTCATTATTTACTGTGCCAAGACTACCATTGCATACATAATTAATGTAATCGCTCGGTAAAGATCTTTTAAATCTACTGACTCGTTTGGTTGATGGATCTTATTTTCTTGAAATGGAAAAATGGGGCCAAAAGCTACCATATTAGGAAAAGATTTTGCATAGGTACTGCCACCAATAGCAATCGGTGCAATTTCTTCCCCCATCTCACTACAATATAAATTCATGAGTTTTCTCACAATCTCAGTATCTTTTGAAATGTAAAGTGGAGGATTATTTTTTTTATCTGCTATTGTCATTTCATATTTACCTGAAAGTTGACCCATTTGATCTATCACATCTGCTGCATTAATTCCATATGGATATCTGATATCAAATTCGTAAAAAACCGATTCTTTCTTTTTGTACATCTTTCCCAGATTAATCGTTATTTTACCCAAATCTTCTTCAAAGGATTGAACACCCTTCTCTAATTCTCGCGGAAACATCATCAGACTTTCCTGTATAAAACAACTCATTCTCTTAATAGCTTCAGGAACATCGTCAAGAGTCAACAATTCCTTCGATGCTCTTAGAGCAGCATTGATTCCTTTCCATGGCTCACTGGCATGAGCATTTTTCCCTTCAAAGTTTTTTTGATACCTTGTTTTCGTTTGCTCATCAAAAAAAGCTATTGAAAAGTTTGACATTACCGCATTTATAGCTTTGCCCCCATTACATTCCTCAAATAACATATCCTCTTTTGCTGTAAGTTTCTGTTCAATAACAATTTGGATGGCTCCTTTTTCCGAATAAATAACTGGAAACTGTGCATCTGGTGTAAATCCGCAAGACGGCATTTCCTCTTTACTCGTTATATAATGCTTTACACACGAAGACCCGCTTTCTTCATCTGTGCCTAAAATGACACGAATCCTTTTATTTAGCTGTATACCACTATCTTGAATTGCTTTTAATGCGTATAATGCCCCTATTATAGGGCCTTTATCATCTAAGGCACCTCGTCCCCATAAAATCCCTTCTGAAATGACTGCTTCATAGGGAGGATGTTTCCATTCACCCTCTGCCGGAACTACATCTAAATGTCCCAATACTGCAATCATTTGATCTCCTTTTCCAATCTCAGCATAGCCTATTTTATGATCAATATTTTTCACACGAAGTCCCAGTTCTTTTGCCTGCAACAAAGCATCCTCTAAAGCCATATTCACAAATTTCCCATAAGGTGCCCCTGCTTCTGGCTTACCTTTCACACTTGGAATACGCATATTATTTTGAATTCCTTCTATCATTCTGTCATAATACCGTTCCAAACATAAATCTAAAATTTCCTTTTGTACCATTACAAAGCCTCCTTTAAATAAAACGCCATGCTGAACATACAGCATGGCGTTTTCTCACACATTTTTCTTTTCCATCAATTTACTTAAGCCATAATACAGAACAACCGTGAGAATAATCGCAGTGATTGTTGTAGAACCAAACTTGGAAATATATGCGATTCCTCCACCTAAAACAACTGATACAAAGGCAAGTGGTTTATAAGAGGTCGTCTGATCCATATTTTCGAAATCATATTGATGTTTTTTCTTTAGTAAGTAATAATCTACTGCCAAAACAGCACCTATTGGAGGTAAAAATGTTCCTAACGCAGACAAGAACCCTACAAAATGGTTTTGGATGCCAGTAACAGCCAAAGCAGTAAAAATGACACCGCATACGGCTGAAACGATATGCTTGTTAATCCCTGGCTTAATATTGATAATTGCCAAAGCTGCGGAATACAAATTATTATCATTACTTGTCCACTGACCTAATACAACAATCAGTAAGCCCAAAACACCCATGCCTAAAATACTGAGGCCTTCCATGATATTAGCGCTATTTGTCGCTTTTGCCACAACAAAACCACCCCAGTTTGCTGCAGCAAAAACAACCATTGCTACAATAACACCCACGGAATTATCCATTTTGCTTCTCGCATATCTGGAAATATCCGGCTGTAAAACTGCCCCAGTAATCCAACCACCTACTACAATTGTAATACCAGTTCCGATGGTAGCAGGATTATCTGGCATATGTGCAATGATAGGACTCAGACCCGTTGTGCTGATTGCCATAATGGCACAGTAAAGACAAAGTCCCAAAAGTAACGGTGCTGCTACCATACTTAAATAAGTCATCCCTTTATAGCCAACAATGGCAGTTGACATCATGAGCAATCCACCCCAAATTGTAGCAACAACTGGGGATGTCAAAAAATGCCCTGGCAGCATCAGCGCGATAGTTTCACCAAAATACCCACATTGGTATGAAAACCACCCCAACATTGATATTCCCAAAACCAGACCAACAATATTGGAACCTTTTCTACCGAAAGGAACTCTAGATAACATTGATGTAGAAATGCCTTGATTTGCTCCGATTCCCCCAGTTAGCGAAGCAAGTATGGCCAAAATCACACTGCCTACAACAATTGCAATCGTGCCTTCTTTAAAATTCATAACTTCCGCCAGTGCTGATCCTGTATATAAAGTTGACATAGCAACTGCCATCCCAGTTGTAACTACAGCAATATTGATTGGACTTTTCCGTTTGTCATGTGGTACAGGTCTATCAGGATAATCATAATATTTATCCTCTGGCGTATAAACATTTTGATCCATAACAATTCTCCTTTCAGACTCCTTATAAGGTTTATACGTCAACATATACAATCTTATTTATTTCATACGTTCTTCTACTGGAACATAGGAAATATCTTCGAAACCAAAATATTGAGGGTCTAATACCTTTTTGATTTTGTCTTGTCTCAATCTCTCATCACAAGGCAAAACAATGATTGCCACTTCCTGCGCCTGACGCATCTTCGGATTTGGAATTGGTTCACCTGTATGACGATCAACAACACAAATCAAATCCGGACTGGAAACAAATGGTTCTCCATTTTTCCAGCATACATGGTTTTCATTTTTAAACCAGATTTTGTATTCATCTCCAGCATCGCTCTGAATGGTTGTCGTTCCCCAGTAGTATCCGATTCGATCTTCATCTTCAAAGTCTGTTCTTTTTCCTTCTGCCAACACCCAACCGCCAACTTTTTCTGCAATTTTCTGAGGAATATGATCCAGATGCGCTTCCTGAGCTTCACGAATAAACTTACCAAGTTCATAAGATTTGGAGAGAGTTCCAGCAATTACGGTTTCTTTCAGTTCTTTCCCACTCATAATAAAACCTGCCTGACCGGCCAAACCATATGCACCAGCGCTAATAAGCTTACCAATTCTTTCAACTACACGAAGATTGGTTGCCTTTTTGATAATACAAACATTATCCCATTCATCAACAGAAGCGACAGGAAGCCATTTTCTGTCATACAAATATGGTGTAATCTGCAAAATTTCCGGAATAGCACGTCCACAATAATCTCCATCAACTGCCATCATACCCAAAGAACTGCCTGCAGAAATGGGGCCAGAAGTATTCGCACCTGCCAGTTCAATAGGAACAACTACTGTTGTTTTTACCCCTATATATGCTTCCAGTTCCTGAATTGCTTTTGCCAGTCTGGCTTTTTCTTTATTTACGCCATCAATAAAACCAAAACCTGCCATTTCCTTAAGAGTTGCTTCATCATGCGGTGCAATAGAACCCATCAAAAACGGGCATACAGCAACAGCATCATCGGGAATCTCTGAAATATCTGTTATTTGTACAAAGCCTTTTTCATTAATTTCGCTCATCAAAGACTCAATCCCATTTTCAGGAAGTCCGCCCCCGCCAGTTGCATAAAATGTACAACCTCTTACAAAATCTGTTGCTTCCTGAATGTTTGTCAATTTTTTTGTTGCCATAATTACCACTCTCCTGTTTTGTATTTTTCTTTAATTATACAAATCCATAATTCTAAAACAATTGTCAAAAAAACAAAAATGCAAACCAAATTTTATAAAAAAAACAAACCAAGTTATGGTTTGTTTTTTTACACTTTATTCACTTTTCTTTCATCTTCATAAACAAAGCCAATGTATATAATGTATCCATATCTGATGGCCTTTTTAAGTTGATCTGCAGGAGTTCCTCAATTTTCTTCATTCGATATTGCACTGTGTTATAGTGGATAAATTCTGCCTTTGCCATCTCTTTCAAATTCATTTTATATTCTAAACAACAGTCAACAATCATTTTTTTCAAATTGCTTTTATTCTTCTTATCGTATATATCCAGCCTATTTTGCATGCTTTGATACAGTATCCGCATTGGTGAATGGAGAAGAAACTGCATTTGAAGAATTGATTGAATTTCACTTCGATCATATATTCTACTGTTTTTTATTTCTTTTAGACCAGCAAAAACCTCAATTACTTTAGGCAGAAATAAGAATAAATCTTCCTTTCCATATACTGTTGCTACAATTGTATGATACGGGAAATTAGATATATTCTCAATGGAATTCTTCACATCCAAAAATTTATTTTCTTCATGCCCAAATAATAGATAAACAGATTTTTGTTGAACTTCTGTGTGTACAACTCTAAATCCTTCTTGCTTTATAATAGAATCCATGAGTATCTTTATATTTCTATTTTTCTCAAAATCTCCTTGCTTCGCAATACAAATAACACCTACAGCTTTTTCCAGATCAATTTTCTGCTTTTCTGCAACAGCAAATGCCTGCGACCTATTATCACTCAAAATTGACAAAATCAATTCATGCTGACTCTTGTGAAGAATATCTTTTTCCCATATATCTATAATCATCTCAAAACTTTGCATAATAAAACTTACATTATGCAATTGCTGTGTTCTTGAAAACATGCCCAACCATAAATGCGTATTATTATGCCATATCTTTTTCCAAACACACCGATTTCCATCATCAATGAAAAAAAAGACATTATCCTTTCTATCATCAAACAAATCCTGTTTTTTCAACAGCTCCTTCATCTGCAAGATATCTAAACCGCAGGAACAAATCTCTTCCATACTATTTTCCAATAGCATCAGTGTAATATCATATGAATCACTTAAAAATTTTAATCCTTCTGAAAAAGATCTTTGTTTCTGATTTAGTTCCATTATCCCCTTTAGAATAGTTCTCTCTTTCTTTGATTCATGTTCACTTTTCCTCATTAAAAGACCCATTATATCATTCATCACAGAAGCATAAGATATTTGGGGATCATTAGGTGGGCAAATTAATGGAAGATCCAGCTTATCACATAACGCAATCACACTATAATCCAAACTTTTTATAACATAGCCTATATAAAATAAAACAATACCTGCTATTTTTCTTTGTTTTAACGCATAAATTAACTGAAGCTGCTTTTCAACATTTTCTTTGATATCATTACAAGACGTAATTACAATTTCCCCTTGCTTCAGATTTAATAAAGAACTCCCCTCTTCATTTAGATCAGACATTTCTAAGACAGTAACACCAGATATCTTATTATTCAAACCTCTGCTTCCCGCTAAAATAGTTGCATTTCTTAATGAATTTGTATTATGTAATAAAGCATTGATGGTATCCATAACATACCTCTTTCCTTTGCTATATAGGGTTGTAATAATTGTTCGTTTCACAACTGCATGATGTTCTTTTTTTTCAAAACACATATATAAATCAATCCCACATAGTTAATCCACAATCATTCTAGTTCCTTTTTATATTTAAAACCCCTAATAGACAAAGATCCACATTTATAAAAAAGTATATCACAAAGATTCTAGTACAACAACCTCTGTTAATTTACCAATATTGGCAAATATAGGTTTAAAATTCTTTCATGTTCTTCCATAAACATTCCATCCTTGTAGGTAGCACTTTATGTAAAACTTAAGATTTATAAAAATAAATCATTTCCTCTGTATTCAATTTTTTAAAGACTTCAGGATGTTCATACAACTTTACTTTTGGCACTTTAATGACATTTTCCTTCAAAATTTGTCGAAAAAATTTTTTCAAAAAATGGTTATATTTTTGGAAACCACTTTTTTGTAGATTTTCAGAGACGAAAAAAGGCAGTGAGATTTTTTTCACCTCACTGCCCGAAAATCGGTTTTTAACTCCAAAAACGCTATGTCATCTATAAAATTCGAATTTTTGGGGCTTTGAAAACCGCCCTCAAAAACCGCTGGAAGCCTTGATTTTACTGACTTTGCGGCTATGTCATCTATTTTGATCACTCATCCCATTTTGATTTAACTAAAAGTATGCCTGATGAAGCTGGTTGCCCCTTGCATAGGGTTATTTTTCAAAAAAGTGTTGCTCCTTATTTCTCTAAAAAATAGTGGAAACAAAAAAATCTAGAATGGTGATTTATTTTACATTCCAGATTTTTTTCTTTTCATTATGTATTGATATTAACCTTTTAATATTGTATCTTTCTCCATTTAACAATAAACTATATAAAATAGATTTGTGCTAAAGAAATGATACTTGGTTTATACAAGCTATATATTATTTTTTAGATTAATTTTTTATTGCCTACCCCCACTATAAAATCACTTTATAGCAACATCATTTTATTTTGTAGCATTAAAAATAGTAATTTTCTATATCAGTAACAGATATTCGGTATGAAGACGTTGTCGTTGGTGTTCCGCATTTTTTAATATATTCATAAAATGATTTGCTTTGAAGTATTTCTTTGGCCTCATTTAAACCACTTTTATACTCATCTAAAGTTCGAATAAATACTCCAGCATACGGAATAGTATCAATTCCAGCATTATAAACATTTACATTATTTGTAATAACCACTGACATAATAAGTTTTTCTACAAAAATACTATTAATTGCTTGAACTCGACCATATTCAAACCATTGTACGCCTTCGCTAGATTTGCGCTTTAGAAGTTTATCCTTGTTTTTTAGCAGATAAGCATAGCATTCGGGAAATGTTTGTCTAAATTCTTTTTCAGAATAAGAAAAAATTTTTTTACCTATTATTTTATAAGGGAAAATTATTTTATCACGCTTCTCACTTTTTTGATATTTTTTCTCACTTTTAACACTAACCGCATCAAAAACTAAATCTTTCTCGATTTTTCCGTCTTGAAGATAAAAAAATAAATCATCCTCTTCTTTAGCTTCAAACACAAAAGCATCATTATACAACGTTGCAACACTATTTGAAACTTTAAAATAATCACCAAAGCGTCGCAAACTTTCTTCTTGTTCTTTATCAAAAATCCATTTACCAATTAATGATTCTTTTGATAAGTTTTTTTGTACTCCATCTTTCTTACTCCAATAATATATATTATCATTATTTTCTTTATTACACATAATAATAATAGAAGAAGTAAGTATTTTAGGAAAAAGTTGTATTCCTTTATAATCAATAATTCCTTTAAGGTATTCTTTAATCAACATCCTTACTTTTTCAGCATGTTTATTTCGTATCACACTATATGGAATTAGATAAGCTAGCTTTCCATCATCAGCAAGATCCCTTAAACCTGCTTCTATGAATGCATAGCAATAGTCAAAACGACCTTCTTTGCACGTTTCAAAATTCTCTTTTAAAAAAATTCTATGTTCTGTAGACAAATCATGGTATGTAATATAAGGTGGATTTCCAATAATAAAATGAAAACTATTTTTCTTACACTTTAAATAATCTTGCTTACATATATTCCATCGAATACCGGTTAATCCATATTCCTTCGCAACTGCATTTAACGTATCAATGCATTTAGTTATACACTTATGATCAATGTCATATCCTGTAATATGATTTTCTAACCCTACGATTATCTGCTCGTTACTATATCCATCTTCTAGTGAACTTGTTATATATCTTCTGACTATTTCTTTCAATATATTGCCTTCTCCACAAGAATTTTCCAATACTGACTTATCATACAAACCATGAGTATATCCAATACAATCCAAAAGTTCATTAGCATATTTTTGTGGAGTAGGCACTTGACAATTATTCCCCATGAACTCCACCTCTCATATATATTTTATTATCAGCAGCATTGACTAATAAAGTTTTATACTCCTCAACTAAATCAATGATAATTTTAAAAGTTGTTAAAAAATCTTCTTTATCCAAATCAGAACGTTCTCCATGAACAACTTTGTGACGTTTTTCTAGCAATGAACTATCTATATATGTAGCTTTTGTCTCAAATATGTCAGATTCAATACCAATCGTCTCTAAAATCTCTTCTAGTTCTGCAGAACTCGGATTTGAATGAGTAGAAATAAAAGGATTGTTTTCATCATATTTCTCTATAAATCTTTTTGTTAAAAGCTCCTTGTGCAAGATCAATAATTTTTTATGCACACTATGTTTATCCGATTTTGAACAAGACTTAAACTCTTTTTCCATCTTTAGTGCAGTAAAATTTTCTTTTAACTCACTATATAATTTTTTTTGTTGCGAAACATATCCTACATAACAGTTTGACGCTCGTTTTATAAATCCTTCAAAATGTGCACATAATAATGCAATTCCCGCTCTAAGCAAAATGGGTTCATTTACTTTATCTTTTTCAACTAAAATTTTCAATGAAATCATTTCTTTTTTCCTCCAAGCAAGATCTTGTACTAAAAGTTCTTCTAACTGTTCAACTGTTTTAATTTTAATATTACTCGCCACGTAAAAATATCTCCTTGCTAAATTCTGCTAGCCTTTTAATCCTTCCAACTGGTCTAACCCCTCTTTTGATCGCAGCTAAATACCCATCAGAACTATATACTTGTTTTATTACCTCACTAAGTTCCTCTGTATTTTCTTGATAATAATCAATATTAGCTGTCAATCCAGGAATTATCGCTTCATACGCTCCCACCAAAACAGGTCCATAACTCTTATTTTTTTCTTTGTCATATTTCTTAAAGGCATTTTCATCCATTACTTCGTATAATAAATCAAATGTCTTTTGAAATATGTCTTTTTCTTCTTCAAAATCGATATTATTTTTATTTATTAACTCCAAAATTTCATCAGTTAAAAAATTATTATAATTTTCAGAGTCACTTACATCAAACTTTGAATACCTAAGAATAAAAAATTTTACTACAAATTCTAAATAGCCCTGTTCTTCCGAGTCTTTTTCTGATATGGGAACTGAATTTATAAAATTAGTATATTTGCTCATATCACGCAACTTTTTATAAAATTCTTCATTTTTCATTACTATAATACAGTTACGAATTTCCTGAGGACTCAAATGACTTCCACCAGTATTCAAACGCTGGAACATCTCATACTGAGCAAACTCATCACTACTTTTATCAATAATTATAATAAGGATCTTTGATCTTTTTATATATCTACGTTGTGCATCAGTTAATGAAATATCTTCATCTTCATTATCCCAATATTTTCCTTCTAATGATGGTAAAAATTTTGTACAGGTCAAAGGTTCAACCTCAACCTCCTCTGTTGATCCATCCTCTGATTCGTTTTTTAAGATACCCATAAATTTGAAAATAGTTGACAATCTTTGCTGACCATCAATTAAATTCCATTTTCCCTTTTCATTTTGATATACATAGACAGGGGGAATCGGAATATTTAATAGAATTGATTCTATCAACGCAGACTGTTGTGTTATGTCCCATCGAAACATTCTTTGATAGATGGGATTTATTTGCAAGTCTCCATCTAGATAAAGATTTGCCAATTCCCCTATAGACATTGGATAGTTATCTGTTTTTATTGACTTAGCCATTAAATCAATCTCTTTCTGTAAGGAATTTTCCATTTATTTTATCCTCCCATAAGTAATCTTATTCATATATTTCTAATTTTAATGCAAACTGCATTTTTATATAGTCTTAAGTGTATATATAATATTGGGTTAAATTCTTATAAGTTCACCCTTAAAACATCTAATGATGAAATATTAACAGCTAAACAGATACAGAAACTACAAAGAGAAAATGCTCAGCATAAGGAAAAACCTTAATCAAGAAAGTAATTGCCATCTTTATACTACACCCAAACAAAGATTAAGTTATATTTTATAATCTTTGATTTTTACATACTACCAAAATACTCTCCCCCATACTCAACATAAGCCGACGTATCATAATTTAGTAAAAAGTATTGCTATCTGTTTCTCTTAAAAACAGCAGAAACAAAAAAATCTAGAATAATTATTTTCTCTTGCTATTCCAGTCTTTTTTCGTTGTTTACCGTAAATGGAATTATCTCATCTAACTGAGGTTTATATTAATTTGTCATCACCTTGAATTTGAGGTAAATGCTGCACACTCAAAGATTCTATTGTTTCAAGCTGTTTTATCGCTAAATCATGCAAAAGAACCAATCTTTCTGATTGCGTCTTCCCCTGTTCGATTAAAATTGCATTATAGCTTTCCATATTCGCCAATACCAAAAGTTGCTGGATTGTTGCCTCATCCCTCATATTTCCCTTCTTCCCTGGATTAGCATCTCTCCACTGCTTCGCTGTCTGACCAAATAAAGCTACATTCAATAAATCTGCTTCATTCGCATATGTATAGACAATCTGTTCCTGTGTTAATTCAGGCGGAATTAAGTTTTGCTTGATCGCATCGGTATGAATGCGGTAATTCAACTTTGCCACCTCTCGATTCAAGTTCCAATTCAGAGATAAACGGCTGTTCTCATCCGATTTCAGGCGTTTGTAATCTTTGATAATATACAGTTTGAATTCAGCAGAAATCCATGAAGCAAACTCAAAAGCAATGTCAGAATGTGCAAATGTACCGCCCCATCGTCCTGACTTTGATACAATACCAATGGCATTTACTCCGGAAATCCATTTTGTAGGTGACATCGTAAAAGCATTCAGCCCTGCCTGATTTCTAAACCCATCGAATTCGACGGGTTTAAAATTTGGATTATGAAGACTTTCCCATAAACCAAGAAACTCTATGGTATCTCGATTTCTCATCCAATTCCTAATCACATCATTTGGTTCATCACTTTTATATCTGGCAATATCCGTCAAAGAAATAAATTCATTTTGAAAATCCGTAGTATAAATTCCAATCTCAACACCCTTGGCATGGATCGTTTCTTTTATTGGTTTTTTGGGCATATGATACCTCATTTCTCTTTTTCATAATTACTTTCCACTTAAAATGGTTCCTTCTATATAAAATAAATAAAATGTCGAATGATATAAGTTGTATATAACATAAATACACTTTATCTTAATCTATATTTATTATTTTACCACACAGCCTGATACAAAATCAAAAAATTTAATGCATTTATTTGTTGATGGCTGTTTCCAACTTTAAAACAACCACCAACTTTTTTCATCATCGTGTATTTAATATTCCGGAAGCATCTTCTCAACTATAATTCCAGATTTGAATACTACCTCTATCTTTCTTGCATTCACCACGTTGATATTCTGAATCAGCTGCCGCACCAATTTATCGTCATATTCTGTCAGTACGCAGTTTGTTTTGTCCAGAAAACGCCCGATATCTTCCATCTCTCTGCTTTTCTCGCCTCTGCTAGCTGCTTTGATCTGCTTTATTTCCAGTGCTTCTATCTGTGCTGTGATCGCCTGACAGCATTCCTCAAATGCGGTTTTATCGCCGTTCTGCTTGGCTTGCTGCTGTATCAGTTCCGCCATAGCTTTCTGCAAGTTTTTCTTTTCTTCAGCATATTCGGAATCCTCTGTGTCATGCGTCAAGGCTGTGACTACATTTTTTCTGAATGTCTGGACGAAGTCACCTTTGTTTTCAAGAACCTGATTGATAGCATGTAATACTGCTCTATGTAATACATTTTCCTCTATAGTCGGGGATTCCTTGCAGTATCTTGTCCCATTTCTCAGCCTGTTTTCGCATCTCCACACCGCTTTCTTTTCCCCATACTTAGACCAGATTTGTCTGCGGTACTCACATCCGCACTCTTTGCAAATGGTAATTTTCGACAAAGCGTATTTTCCACTATGCTTGCCCTTTGATTCTGTTTTCAGTTTACTGGACTTCTTATATATATTGGCTCGCTGATGCAGTTTTTCCTGCACTTTATAGAATACTTCCCTTGGAATAATTGCTTCATAGGTATTTTCCACATAATATTTTTGAAGTTCCCCTTGATTCTCTTTTCGTGTTTTGGTCAAATAATCTATTGTGAAAGTTTTTTGTGCCATGGCGTCACCGATATACTTTTCATTAATCAGGATTGTACGGATTGAATTCACATTCCATTCTGTATTGCCCCTTATGGTTTTAATACCCTTTTCTTTCAGTATGCGAGCGATACTGTTCAGGCTTTCCCCCTCCAGATATTTTCCGTAAATCAATCGTACCACTTCTGCTTCTTCTGGAATGATATACAGCTGTCCATCTGTGCTTTTGCCATATCCAAACATTCTTCTGACCAGCATCTCTCCTTTTTCATATTTTCGTTTTAAGCCCCATTTCACATTTTCGCTGATATTTCGACTTTCTTCCTGTGCCTGACTGCTGAGTATGGTGATCAGAAGTTCTCCTGTGGATTCCAGTGTGTTGATATGCTCTTTCTCGAAGTAGATAGCGATATTTCGTTCTTTCAGCTTTCGGATACAGGACAGACAGTCAACTGTATTTCTGGCAAATCGGCTAATGGATTTTGTCAGAATCAGGTCGATATCTCCATCTTTTTGCAAGCATCTTTCCATCATGGCATTGAAGTTGTCCCTTTTTTCATATCCGTTCCTGAGATGCCGTCATCCGCATAAATACCTGCTAACTGCCAACTGGGGTTTTCTGTAATCAGCTTAGTGAAATATGCCACCTGCGCTTCATAACTGGTTTCCTGGTCCTCCTGTGCGGTACTGACTCTGCAATAGGCGGCAACATTGATTTTTTTACTTTCTTTTTCTTTTCTGTATTCATATTAGCTTTGGGCGGAATTATTTTGATTTTTCGATCAGTCGCTGTGCTATTCATAATATACTTCCTTTCTTTTTATGCTATTTTTTCTTCCATACTCTTTACACCGTTTTATGGCAGCATTTCTGTTACATTCACTCCGTTTTTCAGTGTGAACATCACTCTGCCATCTTTGTATATGGTAATTGTTTGGGTTATAAATTCGAATAAGTCTTTGTCGAATGTTTTTTCTTCTGTCTGCTCTTTATGCTGCTGAAGCAAGTCTAAAATTTTATTTGTATAGTATTCTGCTCCGCCATCATCGGAGTCTTCATACTGTAACGATGCTCTTTTATATATCAGCTCCAGCAATTCGTCTATGTTATGACTGCTGTCGTTTTTCAGAAGCTCTATTTCATGCTCTACTGCCTGTAAACGGATATTTCTTTTGAATTTATGTATCGTAATTTTTCTAATCTTTTCCGGATGGTTTTTCATTTTAGTTACTGCCTGCATAAATAATTCTTTGATTTGGGCTTCCTGTATATGCTGATTTCTGCAGTGTACCCTGCCTTTTACAATTCGTTTACTGCAATCCCATATCTGTTTATCTCCATGCTTGTAGCAGTGATATTCACTGCCACATTCTCTGCATTTCATTTTATCACCCAGAAGGAAGTATTCTTTATAATAGATATAGGACTGTTCCTTGCCTATTGCTTTGCGTCTTTCCTTTTTCATTTGCTGTACCGCTTCAAATAATTCCGGTTCTATAATCTTTGGGAAGTTCTCATCCCCCATATACCTTTTGTCGCTGAGCATATCATTGAGCTTTACTCGATTGATTTCCAGTCCCTCAATATGGTCTTTTAGCCTTGATACTGAAATGCCGCTGTTATATACATTGAATATCTCCTGCACAAATCTACTTTGTTCCTTATCTGCCTGCAATATGCCATTTTTAAATTGATAGCCGTATACTGTTACTTTTCTTCCCATATTTATTTCCTTCTTTCTGTTAGCTTTAATCCGTTTGTCAGTTCAAATACTAACTCGTTGGGATTTACAATAATCTTTTTTACGATTGCTTGGAATAATGTCTTGTCATATACTTCCAGATATTGCGGTCCTTTTTTGAACTGCTTAATCAGTTCTTTTGTCTGTATCAATTCTTTTCTCTGTCTAGATTTCTGAAGATATTGCTCCTTTGCTCTCTGATACTCTTTTAGGTTTTTGCTGATCATATTTTGCTGTTCCATATAAAAAGCAGAGTCGATCATCTCTCCACTTGCCAAGTGGTTGAGACTCTCTCTCTGCTTTTTCTGTTCTTGTATTCGTTTGTCTAATTGTTCCAACTGCTTCTGTATCATGGGTGTTGCTTTTAACTGCTCCAGCTCGTTCACCAATGGTACCAGTATATCATCACAGTGGCTTGAAAGTTTGTTCCACATGATGATAAAGGCTTGTTCTAACTGACTTTCTTTTATTATGTCATTCTCACAAAGTTCTTTTGTCTGTATGCGTCTGACACAGCTCCAAGTAATATTGATCTTACCTGTTCTTTCTTTTCTCTCCTGACGATTGTATGAGGAACCGCAGATGCCACAGATAACTTTTCCTTTAAACTCTGAAGGTTCTTCCGACTGTTCTTCTTTGCCGGTTTTTTTTACTTTTGCCTTTTGTTTCAGCATTCGCTGAACGGCTTCATACTCCTCATGGGTTACGATTGGTTCATGATCATTCTCAATAAGCACCTGACGATATTCCCCATTATTTTTTCTTCTTACGAATGGTACAATGTCCTCACTGTATGTTTTCTGAAGAAGCAAGTCACCTGTGTAGATGTTGTTTTTCAGAATGATATAAATGGCTCCGCCTAACCATGCCGCCTTTCCTGTTTTTGTTGGTATCCTCTGTTCGTTCAGGCTTTTGGCAATCCGCCATATTCCATTCCCCTCCAGATATTCGTCGAATATAAATCTCACGACAGCTGCTTGCTTCTGGTTCAGCTCAAGCAATCCGTTTGTATTTGTACAGTAGCCATATGCCGGATTAGGCAATATGTATGTACCATTCATAAGTCTTTTTTGTATGCTCCATTTCTGGTTTGATGAAATGCTTTCCGATTCCGCCTGTGCCACAGAGGAATAAATGGATATCAGAAATTCACTTTTTTCAGAAAGTGTATGAATATTTTCTTTTTCGAAATACACATCTATTTGCTTTTTCTTAAGCTCTCTGACAATCTTAATGCATTCTACTGTGTTTCTGGCAAATCTGCTGATTGATTTGGTACAGATAATATCAATCTCCCCTGCTTCACAGTCTTCCAACATACGCATAAAATCCGTTCTGCCTTTTTTCTTTGTACCGCTTTTGACGTAGTCGGCATATATTCCTATGAAGCTCCAGCCTACCTTGCTTCGGATCATATTTTCGTAATACTCAAGCTGAGATTCATAAGAGCCTTTCTGGTGAGGAATATTTGTGCTGACTCTGCAGTAAGCACAAACATTTTTCATCATCGGTTCTTCATTTATGTCTGTTGTTTTTGCTGTATCATTCATGTTTATGCCTCCTTTTTTCAAGCAAAGGATACCTGCTTTTCAGTGACACATCTACTATTTTTTTCATAAAGTTTGGCTTCTGCCGGCTGGAAGGTTTGCAAGTTCAAACTGTTCATCTGATTATATTCTTCTTCTGTGATCAGATTTCGAAAGAGCATTCTTGTCAATAACTCCTTGGAAAGCTGGTATCTGATTTCATTTTGCATCTGATCTTTTGACATATAATTTTTTCCCCCCTTAATGACTATTTTCCTATTTATGACCTTTCATCAAAGAGTCACTCTTTCTCTGATGAAAAGTCACAAATGTGTGCCGCTTAAAAACGGCACACTATTCTGACTTAAATTTGCCGTATTTGACACTACTTCCCGGACATTAGGCAGCAATATAAACTGTGCTTGGCTGCACACATATGATTAGCTCCTATTAGGAAAACACACTGTCAAAGGGGTATGTAGCGGGGGTT